>Ga0079224_100000007_pt1 | contig 114591 bp, 121 predicted proteins | sample Stecom2015_FD_80414 | JGI IMG/M metagenome (GOLD analysis project Ga0079224, IMG submission 80414) | Agricultural soil microbial communities from Utah to study Nitrogen management - Steer compost 2015 | ecosystem: Environmental > Terrestrial > Soil > Agricultural land | place: USA: Utah... | reverse complement strand
CGCTTGACGGCGGTGGCGAGCTGGCGCTGGTACTTCGACTTGGTGCCGGTCACGCGCGACGGGACGATCTTGCCGGTCTCGGTGATGTACTGGCGCAGGGTGTTGAGATCCTTGTAATCGATCTCCTTGACGCCCTCGGCGGTGAACTTGCAGAACTTGCGGCGGCGGAAGAACTTGGACATGGGTGTGATCCTCAGGCAGCGGCTTCGTCGTTGTCGGACTTGTCGTCCTTGTCGGCGTCGGACTTGCCGTCACCGTCGCTCTTGCTGTCGTCGTCGTCACGGCGACGGCGCTCGCTGCGCTCGGGCTTGTCGCCCTTCTCGTCCTTGAACTTCATGATGAGCGACTGCTCGGTGTCCGGGCCGTCGCGCTTGATCACCAGGTGGCGGAGGATCGCGTCGTTGAAGCGGAAGGTGTCGACCAGCTCGTTGAGCACTTCCTGGCTGGCTTCGATGTTGAGCAGGACGTAGTGGGCCTTGACCAGGTTCTGGATCGGATAGGCCAGCTGGCGGCGGCCCCAGTCTTCCAGGCGGTGGACCTTGCCCTCGCCGGCTTCGATCGTGCCCTTGTAGCGCTCGATCATGCCGGGGACCTGCTCGCTCTGGTCGGGATGGACCAGGAAGACGATCTCGTAATGACGCATCTTGTTTTCCTTGTGGATGGCGGCCTCTCGGCCGGTCAGCCCCCCGACGCCGGAAGACGCGGTGGAGCAAGGTTCCCGAACGGACGCGCGGGAAGCCGGCAATTATGGCGGGTTGCGCGGGCTTGCGCCAGTCGCCGTGTCCCGCCCGGATTCAGGCGAGGTCGGCGTCGGTGGTGAAGCTCTCGCCGCAACCGCTTTGATCGGCTAACTCGTTGATCTAAAGGACGGGGCGCCCGAGTATGGCGCATCCATGCCCCCTGTCATGCCCCCACATCCGCGCGATGGTGCGGGACCACTTGGGACTATGCACCGGCGCTTGCCCACCCTTAGTCCCGGTTTAACAGCGCCATCCGGTCGCGAAATTCTGCCACATCTGCCTCGGCGGTCGCGGCATCGAGCGCGATCGTCAGGCGGCCACCTACGGTCAGCACCTCCAGTTCCGGAGTGCCTCCCCTGGGTGAATACCTGAATGGAAAAATGCACACGACGTTCGGCAGGTAGACCAGGTGTCCGGCGATCTCGTGAATCACGGCGCTCTCCAAGGTGTCGGGCCGCCACTGTGGCCGGCCCGCCGATGGCAACACAAGTGCGACCGCTTCCACCCTAGAAGCCTAGGGCGGCCCACGCTGTTCAAGCCCCTCGGATCCGTGCCGACAACGTGGCAACACCCACCAGGAGCACGCCATGATCAAAGTCCCCCTCGGCATCCTTGCCGCCCTCCTGCTCGGCTACGTCGCGTTCTATCTGCTGCCCGGGTGGCTGAGCGCTAACGAAGCGATTGAAATCAGAGAGGACTGCGAGGCGGCTGTGCTCGAGTACGCCGAACGGAAGGCCAGCGGCGATGCAACGGCGGAGTTCCCATCGGAGTGTCCGCAGCCGCGGAACGGAGCCTCGCAAGGCTGAGCACGCGCAGCGGTGCGCCAAACACGACAAGGCCGCCCCGAGGGGCGGCCCTGCCATCATCTTCGGTGGCGGCGCCGGGTCACCCAAACGCGAACCCTTGGTTCAGCTCGAACCCGCGATCGTCCGACTTCGCCTCGACCCGGGTACCACGCGGCAGGTTCGACAGGTCGACCCGCACCTCGCTCCGGGTGATCGCTGGCCCGGCCCGCTCGGCCCGCCCGATGGCTGCGGCTCCGGTGCTCGCGGCTCCCGTGCCGCCCTGCGGCGTCCCCCATCCCATGAGGCGCTCCGCCCAGTCGGGGACGAACGATCCGAGCGTATCGCGCAGCTTGGCCTTCCACGGCTCCAGCGCGCGCAGGATCCGCGGCCCCAGCTCTGTGAAGGCCCGGACGATCAGGTTCACCGGGTTCAGCGTCTGCCACAGGGTGATCAGGCCCTGCAGGAAGCCGTTCTCGAAGCCGGCCGTGGCGTCGGCCCACACGTTCGCCAGGAAGCCGACCACCTCGCCGAACACGGCCTTCACCGTGCTCCACCACTCGCCGAAGAAGTCGGTGATCGGGCCCCAGTTCTTGTAGATCAGGTAGGCCCCTGCCGCGATCGCTGCGATGGCCGCCAGGATCCAGCCGACCGGGGTGGTCAGGATCGCGACCGCCAGTGCCTTGAAGGCGACGATCGTGGAGTAGAGCGCCGGCACCAGGAACAGCGTGATCGCGCCCGCGATGGTGCTGATGATGACCGTTCCCGCACCGAACCGGTCCACCAGCCAGCCCACGGCCGCCACCACGGGCTTCGCCGCGGCGACGATGTCGGGCCATGCCTTCACCAGCTTCTGGCCGGCGCTCCACAGCCACTCGAAGGCTCGGACCAGCTGGCCGCCGATCCGCTCCGCCAAGGCCTGCAGCTCACCGGACTCGGCCATGCGGTCGAACGTCGCCAGGACCTCCCCCAACCGGGTCTTGAGCAGCTCGAACGGACCGGAAGCCATGATCTGCAGCTTGAACTGCTCGAAGCTGTCGGACATGCGCGAAAGCAGCGCCGACCAGGTGCCGGCTTGCTTCTCCATGGCACCACCGTAGCGGTCGTTCCAGATGGCCATGAGCGTGGCCTGGATCATTGCGCGATTGCTGGCGTCGGCCGCCTTCCGCATGGTCTGGCCGTTCTTGCTGTACTCGTAGACGATCCGGTTGCCTTCCTTCCGCGCACGGATTCCGAACTCCTTGAGGCGCTCGTTCTCGCCGGTCATGGCGTCGGCGATCGCCTCTACCGCCTGCATCACCGGCTTGCCCATGGCCGTTGCCGTGTCGCCGAGCACCTCGAGGGTGCCGTTCGTCGGGTCGATGCCGTAGGCCCGAAGCTTGACGAAGCTGTCCATCACCTCGTCGAGCGCGTAGGGGGTCCGCTTGGCGAACTCCTGCACCCACCGCATGGACTTGTCTGCGGCGGCTGAGCTGCCCTCGAGCGTCTCGAGCACCGTCCGGAACGTCTCGAACTGCCCCGCCGTTCGGACCAGGCTACGCACGGCCATGATGCCCAGCCCCGCAAATGCGGCGCCGATCCCGGCGACGGCGCCGGCGGCGATGCTGGCGCGCCGCCCGAGGTCGCCCAGTGCGGTCCCGAACTTGCGCGTGGCCGCGGTCATCGCCGGCATGCCGAGCCGGTCGCCGAGCGCGCGGAACTTGGAGCCCACGTTTCGATCGAAGCGGCCGATCGCCGTTCGGATCTTCGTCATGGGTGCGGTCACGCGGTCGACCGCGCGGATGACTACTGCCAGGGGAAATTCCTTGGCCATCTTCTGGTCCTCTAGCTGATGTTGCCGAGCCGCGCGATCGCGGCTCCGATGGCGACGCGCTCCGCGTCGGTGAAGGCGAAACGCTCGCCGGACGCCACTCGGTCGCGCGCTGCAACGAGTGCGCTCTGGATCAGGTCGGCGAGGCCACGCAGCGCCAGCAGCCACCGCACGGCAGCCGCCGGTTGCCGGATACGCGTCCGCGCCAGCTCCCGCAGCCCGGCCGCCGCGGTCGCCACCCGGGTGACAGCCTCCGCCTCGGCCCCGTGGTCGACAGCGGCTTGGGCGGCGTCGATCGCCGCAGCGGCGGCGACCAGCTCACTCAGGAGGACATCACCCCGGTCGGCGATCACTGCGATCTTGTTCGACTTCATGCGGTAGTCCCCTGGACCGCGAGAGCCCGCAGCTGCCGCACGCTTGCCTGCAGCCCCTGGTCGGTGTCGATCGCGGCCAGTTGGCCGCCCATGCCCATGGCCTGCAACTCCGCGCGTCTGCGGTCGAATGCCTCGACGGTGGCGGCGGCGTCGCGGCAAGCATCGGCCAGGTCGAGGGCGTGCACCCGGCGCAGGCCGTCGGTGATCCCGTCGACACGCGCCCAGTCGACTTGCTGCCCGTCCCGGCCGGGACCGTGGCTGTCGACGACGCGGCGGGCCTCTGCCGCCAGCGCCGCGTAGCCGCGCGCCAGGTGCCCGGTTCGGCCAGGATCTGCCGTCACGGCCGCCGCTGCGGCGAGGTCATCCGCGACCACGTCGAGGTGGCGAGCCGCGGCCACGCAGGCGCCCCAGGCTTGTCCCCTGCGTTGCTGCAGCCACGGGATCGGGTGGCCGGTGAAGCCGTGAACGATGCTCGAGCCGGCCTGCTCGAACCCGATCGCCTCGTCGAGTTCGTCGAACAGCTCCAGCGCGGCCAACAGCCGCCGCGCGGCCGTGTCTGCCTCGAGGGCGAGGTCCTGGCACGACTGCAGGCGAGCGCGCTCGATTTGGAAGTAGCGGGCGCGCGCGGCCTCGCCGGCCGTGGTGGTTACGGGTGCCGTGTTCATCGCGTTCTCCTGGAATCGTTCAATGCCACCAGGTCGCGGGCCCGATCGACCAGGCCGGCCGGTGGTGGGTCGTGCCGCAGCGCCGACAGGGCAAACCGGCGCCACCGCTGCAGGACGCGAACATCGCGCCGGTGGCGGTCGTCTGGCCGCTCCATCGCTTCGGCGAGCCGGTCGCGAGCGGCCAGTACCTCGCGCGCCGCCCGCTCGATCTCTCCACGACGGCCCGCGACCACCGCGTGGGCCAGGCCATGCCGGGCGTCGCGGAACGCGTGGCGCGCGCGCTGGAGCGTGGTGTCAGCCATGCTCGACCTCCGCGGTTCCGTCCGCGACTTCGGCCAGTGCTTCGGCGACCAGGTCCTCGAGGATCTCGATATCGCCGATCGACAGGTGCGGCACCCGGGCCTTGGCTTTCGTGGGCACGGCCAACAGCTGGTTGCGTGCGGTCGTGACCATGCCGACGAACTCCCGTTTGACCGCCTCGGCGTCGACCAGCTCGCCACGGTCGCGGGCCAGTTTCAGCTCGACGGCTTCGCGCTGGCGCCGCGCGAGGGCCGCTCGCTCATGGACCAGGTCGAGGGTCTCGCCACGGTCGCCGGTGCTGGCCCGGCCGGCGGCAATCTCGCGCAGGTGTGCGGTGTAGGCAGCCACCGCGTCGGGGAGCCGGTAGCGCCCACGCTCGCGCGGGATTACCCCAGACTCGGCCAGCTCCCGAAGCCGTCGCGTCGAGAGCCCGACCAGCCGCCCGAGGGCGGTGGCCGAGACGGTCCCGGTCAGCAGGGGCGTGGCCTCTGGCATTCGCCGTCAGTCCTCGCCCCGGTCGAGCAGGTTGCCGCCGTCCGGGGACGGCAGCACGGCGCGGGCCCGGGTGATCGCCCGCGGGGCATGGCGCGGCTGGACCACCACCCGTTCCGTGCGGCGCTCCTCGACCCACTCGGCCGGCTTGCCATCGAGGCGGTTGCCGGCGACGTCGTAGGTGCCGGGCGCCCTGTTGCGGGTGCGGACTTCGCGCTCCTCCACGATCTCGCGTTGGAAGCGGCTCTCGTGCGGCAGCCGAAGGGCCTCCGCCTCGGCGCCCAGGCCCACGTCTTGGGCAGCGGCGCGCGCTGCCACCACGGTGCGCTCCAAGTCGGCCAGCTCGGCCAGCAGCGCGCCGACCTTGGCGGCCGCATCCGGGTACACCTTCGAGGCGATCGCCTCGGCACGGTCCGCGGCCTTGGCGGCGTCCGCGAGCAGCTTGCGAGCTACCGCGTGCCGCTCCTGGTGGTCGAGCTCCACCCGGCGCGACGCGAGACGCTCAAGACCGGCACGCGTCCGGTCCACTTCCCGGCGCAGGCGCTCGCGCTCGGCGGCGTGCGATTCCAGCTCGGCGTCCTCCGCCAGCTCGTCGGGCTCGCCGTGGGCCTCGAACGCGGCCAGTGCCGCCTCGTGGCGGCGCTCGAGGATCGGCCGGGCCGCGTCGCAATCCGCAGTGGAAGCAACGCCAGCCACAAGCGCGGCCACGGTGCTGTCGGGATCGGCGAACGGCTCGCCGGCTCGCATTTGCCCGGCGGCGCCGGCGGTTCGGTTCTTGGTGGTGGTCATCTCGGTTCCTCGGTTGATGCCGCGGTCGCGGCGGGTGGTCACAGGGCTGCCGCCAGCGGCCGCACAGCGGCCAGCGTGTCGGGGGTGGGGCTGGAACGCTCCGGGGCGCCCGACGCGGCGCTGGTCAGCTCCACGGCGGCGGAATCCCCTTGGGGAGCGGGTTCGTATGCGGAGGCCGGGCGGTCTCCGTCCCCCGTCCCGAGGCCCTCTTGGGAAGGACCCGCGGCCTCTTGGCTGGCCGGTGCCCGCCGGGAACGCGGGTGCTCCTGGCGCCCGTACGGCCAGGTCTGCGCCATCGCTTCGAAGGCGGCGGCGCGTGTAGTGGCCGACGGTGCGAGACTGCGTCGGACGTAAGGCGAGCGGTTCGGGTCAATGCCCGCAGCCACGGCCGCGTGGTCGAGGGCGTGACGCAGGGCGCCCACGTGTTCGAGCACCTCAAGCGACACGCGGCGGGGCGAATCGGCGTACCAGGAGCTGGCACCGGCGCGTGCCAGGGCGTGGTCGATTCCAGCGGCCAGGTCGAACAGGCGGTCGATCTGGGCGGCCACGGCGTGGTGGTCGAGGCTTCCGACCTTCCTACCCTCCCCACCTGATTCGTGCTTTCCAACTTGTTGTGTGTTCATCGTGTTTATTTCTCCGTTGAGGTAGGAAGGTAGGAAGGTAGGAAGGGGGCTTGTTCTGGCGGGCTTAGGCATCCCCACCATCCCCACCTTCCTGAGCCGGTCGGGTCCACAGCCGCACCTTCCCGCTGCGCCAGGCTTCCGACCTGGTCCAGCCAAGCCCCTTGAGGACGTTGGCCACACGCATCTGCTGCGCTCGGTTCCAGTGCTCCGGACGAATCTCCAAGCCGTGTTCGAGGACTGCTGCGACCTGGACCTCTGACTTTCCGACCAGATAGCGCTCGATCGGCACCTGCCACTCGTCGACCTCGCGGCGCGCGTCCTGCTCGCGCTTGGCGTCACCCGCAGGAACGTCCCACCAGGGCTCCCCCGCGTCGAAGCGATGCACGGCCTCGGCGAACAGCTGGTCGCGGTGGTCGCGGATCCAGTCCAGGTCGACCGCAGTGCAGGCCACCGGCCAGAAGCGGCGAGCCCCCGTCTCGTCGCGGTTCCAGTCGTCGCGGTTCGTAGTGCCGGCGAAAACACAGGTGCGGGGGTGGTCCTCCGCGCGGCGGCCGTACGGTGCGCGGTAGCGGTCGACACGACAGGTCAGCACGCGCTTCACGGCGGTGACCTCGGCGCGGCTGAAGGTGTCCAGCTCCGCGATCTCGATCAGCGCTTTGCCCTGGAGCCCGGTGAAGAAGTCCTTCGAGGTGACGGACTCAGCGGCCTCCGCGAACAGCGCGTCGCCTGCGAGGACCTGGAGGCCGGTTGACTTGCGGATGCCCTGCGGGCCTTCGAGCACCGGCATGGTGTCGACCTTCGAGCCCGGCCGGAGAATGCGAGCCACCATGCCCACCAGGAAACAGCGCCCCACCGCCTCCGTGTAGGGCGAGGCGGCGGCGCCGAACCCCCTCGGCAGCAGCAGATGGAGCCGCTTGCGCCGGTCCCAGCGCAGGCCGCGCACCCACTCCTGGACCGCGTTGCGACGGTGCGCTTGGGCGACCACGGTCACCGCGGCGTGCACGGTGGCCGGTGTGATCTTCCCCATCCCCACAACGCGCTGCAGCCACAGGGTAAGGCGCAGATCGTCCGCATCGGTCCACTCCGCGGGCTCGCCGTCCGGGTTCCACGTCGACAGGACGCGCCCGCTGAACTCCTCTAGCCACAGGCGATCCCGCAGGGCGCGATGGCCCTCGAGCACTCGCACCGTGTTGTCGATGTTGGGCAACGGCTGGCCGTTGGACGACAGCACCAGCCGCAGGGCACTCCACGTCGTCGCGTCAGGCACGCCCGCAGGCGGCTGGTCGAGCCCCACCACGTGGCCGCGACCGGACCCGTTCACGGCGGTAGCGGAAGCCTCCGTCATGCGACCGCTTCCGGGTTCCCACGGTCACCCGACAGCACCGCCCGCAGCAGGGCGGCAGCGCGCGCAGCCACGGACGGGCGAACGGCCGGCGGAGTAATCGGGGGAGTGGCCTCGGGGCGCGCGTCGTGCACCAGGTGGCGGCGGTCGACGATCTGGACACGCGGCGCGATGATCTCGCTCTCTCGGCGATCCAGCTTCAAGATGCAATCCGAGCGCCGGACGCAACCGGTCAGCAACAGCGGGGCCTCGCCCTGGCGCGCATAACCTGGAAGGAACGGGAAGCGCGCGGCCACCTCGCGGTCCAAGGACCAGCTGAGACCATCCGCGTTGACCGCGTGAGCCCCACGCCACACGGTGAACACGGGCGGCAGGGTCGCCCAGGTCGCGAGCTCGACCGCCTCCATCATCGCCAGGCGTTGCTCAGGCGTCGCACGGGACAGGACGTTGGCGACCTGGTGGCGATGCAGGCCGATGGTGTCGCACGTCGACCAGTGCCTCCCCAGCGCGCGGAACCACTCGAGGGAGCCGTCGAAGTGCCGCAACAGCACTTCCATGCGCTCACGGGCACCGGCGTGCCGCAGGGCGGCGGCAAGCTCATGCGGGATCGCGATCGAGGTCACCGATCTCCCCCGAACCGGACGCTGTCGCGCGCGGCAATTCGGTTGAGGTAGTCGTGAACATCGGACAAGCGCCAAGCCCGGACGCGCGGGCCCAGCTTCACCGGTTGCGGTGCGTCGCCGGTTGCCAATCGCCGGTACCACTCTGAACGGGAGACCGGGATGATCGTCAGGACTTCGGGGAGCCTCAGGAGGCGCTCACCGGGGGCACAATCGGGGTTGGTGGTCACGGGACGCCCTCGTACTCTGTGGGTTCCCGTGGATCGTCGCGGCGAACGTCACCGCTGCCGATTTTTCTAATTCAGAGCTGCCGCGATCGCCTCGATTTCTGAATGCTGTGCGTCCATGCCCGCCCGCCGTTCGTAGTACCAGGTGCGGACGGCGCTCGCGCCCACGTGGACGCCGTGGGCGGCTGCAAGCCAGTCGGCCACCTCTGTGAATGCCGGACCCGGCTCCCCCGCTACCGCGGCCACCTTTCCCGCCCGCCGATTCCACCACGCGGCCCAGGCGGCGCAGCTGCGGATCCAAGCATGCTTGGACGCGTCAGTTACGGTGGAGGCGGTGGCCGCGCGCGGAGGTCGCCCCCTCCCCCGCTTGAGCACGGGTTTCGCGAGCCAGTCAGTCAGCTCCTGCGGAAGCGCGCACCCGTCTCGGGTCTCCCTGGCGGCAAGGTCCCGAAGACTGGCGGCCGCCTCGGCGTTGCCAGCATCCGCGTGGCCGATCAGCGTCCTAACCCAAGTGACGCCGGCGGGCCCGAGGGTCGGTCGCTGCTTCACGCGGCGCTCCGGCGGATGGCGACCACATTCCCGCCACCGATGCGCTGCGCCTCGACCAGTTCGGCCCACGCGCCCATCATCACCCGGCGCTCTTCCAGGTAGTCCGTCCGGTGGTAGGCCGCACGTACGCGGTTCGCTTCAACGTGGGCGAGTTGGCGCTCGATCGCATCGGCGCGGAAACCAAGCCGGTTCAACTCCGTAGACGCCAGCGCGCGCATCCCGTGCGGAGTGAAGTCCCCGAAGCCGACACGGGCCATTGCGGCGAGCAGCGTGGAGTCTCCCATCGGCTCACGTGGCCGCACTCGGTGAGGGAACAGCAGCGCGCCGTGGCCGGTCAGTCGACGCAGCTCACCGAGTAGCTCGACCACGCGCGGCGCCAGCGGGACCAGGTGCGGCCGTCGGTTCTTCATCCTGGCGGCTGGGATCGTCCACACCGACGCCGCCTCCCCGCGGTCGTCCACGGCGGCCAGATCGAATTCGTCCCAACGCGCGGCGCGCAGCTCACCGGATCGAGTGAAGGTCAGCAGCAGCAGATAGAGCGCGAGCCGTGTCTCGGGCTGGCCGGGGTACGCGTCGAGCGCCTGCAGGAACTCGCCCACCTTGGACAGCGGCAGCGCCGCGAAGTGGCACCGCGTCGGCGGAGTGAGCGCACCGTCGAGGTCTCGCGCGGGGTTCGTGTCGCAGCGCGCGGTGGCAACAGCGAAGTTCAGCACCCCACGGATGCGCTGCAGCAGGCGCCCGGCGGAATCGAGCGCGCCCCGCCGCTCCACAGCGCGCAGGACCGTCAGGATCTCGGCAGGGGACAGCTCGGCCACGGGTCGGCCGCCGAGCTTAGGGAACGCGTCGCGCTCGAGCTGAGCGGTCAGATTTTCGCGGTGACGCTCCGACCACCGTGCGCCGCGAGTTGCAATCCACTCGCGTGCTACGGCCTCAAAGCTGTTCGATGCCCGGACCGCGGCGGCCACGCGATCGGAGCGCCGAACCTCGGAAGGATCGCGACCGTCGCGCAGGTGGGCGCGCGCCTCATCCCGGCGACGGCGCGCCTCGGCCAGCCCCACCTCGGGGAAGGCTCCCAGGGCCAAGCGCTTCTCGCGCCCGCTGAATCGGTATTTCAGTCGCCATAGTCGCGAGCCACCGGGAGTCACCTCCAGGTACAGGCCGCCGCCGTCGAAGTGCTTGCCGGTTGCGGCTGTTCGCACGCGTGCGGCCGTGAGCTTGTCCGTCGCCATTGGGGGCATCCTCTGCGGCTTTGGGGGCGTCGTGCCCCCATTTCCGGCGGGCATGCCCCCAAGAATGCCCCCGTAGCTCTGGGATCGCAAGAGACACAGCGGGACAGCATGCGCCGCTAAGTCCCTGATATATCCGGATATACCGGGATTCGATGGGATCAGCCGAGTGCTTGTGAAGCGTCCGTGGTGAAGCTCTCGCCGCAACCGCATTCCGCACTGGCGTTGGGGTTGCGGAAGATGAACTGGTCCCCGAGCTTGCGCTGCTCGACGTCGATCGTGGTCCCGTCGACCTGCGCCATGCTCAGCAGGTCGACGTAGACCTTGATGCCGCGGTCCTCGAAGACGCTGTCCCCGGGCTGCTCGGCGTGGGCCAGCTCCGCGACGTACTGCCAGCCCGAGCAGCCGGTCCGCTTCACGCCAAAGCGCAGGCCCAGGGCACCCGGGTCCTTCTCCAGGAAGCGCTGGACGCGGGCGGCGGCGGCGGGCGTGAGGGTGACGGACATGGACTGCTCTCCTGCAATGCTGCAATTGTACCGGTGGCGTGCGGCGGCGCACCCGCCCTCGGTTAAACTCCGGCCTCTCCCATATCGGGCCCGGAAGGGCGAGGTTCAAGGCATGACGGTGGTCAGCGTGCAGCACGCGCTTGCCGGCAGGTTGCCGGTCGGCGGCGAGGTGACGGTCAGGGGCTGGGTGCGTACCCGGCGGGATTCCAAGGCCGGACTGAGCTTCGTCAATGTCAGCGACGGCTCCTGTTTCGCGCCGATCCAGGTGGTTGCGCCCGCCAGCCTGCCCAACTACGAGTCCGAGGTGAAGCACCTGACCGCAGGCTGCGCGGTGGTTGCCAGCGGCGAGCTGGTCGAGTCGCAGGGCAAGGGCCAGGGCTTCGAGATCCAGGCCAGCCGGATCGAGGTCGTCGGCTGGGTCGAGGACCCGGAGACCTACCCCATCCAGCCGAAGCCACATTCGCTGGAGTTCCTGCGCGAGGTCGCGCACCTGCGCCCGCGGACCAACCTGTTCGGCGCGGTGACGCGCATCCGGCACACCCTGTCGATGGCGGTGCACCGCTACTTCCATCGCAACGGCTACTTCTGGATCAGCACCCCGATCATCACCACGTCCGATGCCGAGGGCGCCGGGCAGATGTTCCGGGTCTCCACGCTGGACCTGGCCAACCTGCCCCGGCGCGATGACGGCGAGGTGGACTTCCGCCAGGATTTCTTCGGGCGCGAGGCATTCCTGACCGTCTCCGGCCAGCTCAACGTCGAGGGCTATGCGCTGGCGATGAGCAAGGTCTACACCTTCGGGCCGACGTTCCGTGCCGAGAACTCCCACACCACCCGGCACCTGGCCGAGTTCTGGATGGTCGAACCGGAGATCGCCTTCGCCGACCTGATGCAGACCGCCGAGGTGGCCGAGGACTTCCTCAAGTACCTGTTCCGCGCGGTGCTGGAAGAACGCGCGGACGACATGGCGTTCATCGACGAGCGGGTGCAGAAGGGTGCGTCGGCCCGCCTGGAGGCGTTCATCAACGCCCCCTTCGAGCGGATCGACTACACCGACGCGGTGAAGCTGCTGCAGGGCTCCGGCCACAAGTTCGAGTTCCCGGTCGAATGGGGGCTGGACCTGCAGACCGAACACGAGCGCTGGCTGACCGAGCAGCATGTCGGCCGCCCGGTGGTCGTGACCAACTACCCCGAGCACATCAAGGCCTTCTACATGCGCCTCAACGACGACGGCAGGACGGTCGCGGCGATGGACGTGCTGGCCCCGGGCATCGGCGAGATCATCGGTGGCTCGCAGCGCGAGGAGCGCCTGGACGTGCTCGATGCACGCATGGCGCAGTTCGGCCTCGATGCCGAGCATTACGGCTGGTACCGGGACTTCCGCCGCTACGGCTCGGTGCCGCACGCGGGCTTCGGCCTCGGCTTCGAGCGCCTGGTGGTCTATGTTTGCGGCCTGTCCAACATCCGGGACGCGATTGCGTACCCGCGCGCACCCGGCAGCGCCGAATTCTGACCTGCGGTGGTTCCCTGACGTGATCCTGTTCCTCGCCCTGCTCGCCCTTGCCCTGGCCATCGCCGGGTTCACCGCGTTCGTGATCTTCTGGCCGCTGATGCTGGTCCACGTGCGCGACCGCCACCCGCGGCTGCTCGAAAGCTACGGCCCGGTCGCGTTCGCCAACCCGGCGGCCTGGGGCTGGCTGCTGCGTGGCGGCTATCGCACCGCCGGCGACCGCAACCTTGATGGCCTCGCGACGCCGGCACGGGTGGCACTGGTGACCATCATTGCCGGCCTGCTCATGTCCGGCCTGCTCTACCTCGCCTCGCTGGTGGCCGCATGAGCGCCCCACAATGGTGGCTGGCCACCCTGGGGCGCACCGTGGTGTGGGCCCGGCTGAGGGTGCGCGAGGCCGGCACGGCCGAGGTGTTCGACAGTGACGGCAACACACTGGCCTACGACAGCGAGGACACCGCGCGGGCTGCGCTGATGGATGCCGAGTTCGTCGCCCGCGACGGCATGGACGAGAGCGATGCCGCCGAGCGCGGCTTCAGCCTCGAGGAGCTGGCGCCCCCGCAAGGCGAGGGTGAAGAAGCCCTGCGCAGGCAGATGGTGCGCCAGCTGCCCCGCAAGCACTGAGACAGGAGCCGACGATGGATCTTGACCTGCGCGACCGCCATGCCCTCGTCTGCGGAGCCAGCCAGGGCATCGGGCTGGCGACCGCCCGCGAACTCGCCTCCCTCGGGGCCCGCGTCACCCTGCTGGCACGCAGTGCGGACCGGTTGCGCACGCTGGCCGCGGAGCTGCCCGGCGATGGCCATGGCTGGGTGGCGGCGGACACCGCCGACAGCAGCTCGCTTGCTTCCCGGGCGGCCGCTCTCGTCGCATCCGGGCCGGTGCACATCCTGGTCAACAACAGTGGCGGCCCGCCGCCGGGTGCCCTGCACGAGGCTGCTCCGTCCGCACTGGAAAACGCCATGCGCCAGCACGTGGTGGCCTGCCAGATCCTGGCGCAGGCTCTCGTCCCCGGCATGCGCGAGGCCGGCTATGGCCGCATCGTCAACATCATCTCGACCTCGGTGAAGGAGCCGATCAGCGGGCTTGGCGTCTCGAATACGGCGCGCTGGGCCGTCGCCGCCTGGGCCAAGACCCTGGCCTGCGAACTCGGCCCGGACGGCATCACCGTCAACAACGTGTTGCCCGGCTTCACCGACACCCCCCGGATCGAGCAGATCATCCGCACCCGCGCACAGCGCGGTGGGCGCAGCGAACAGGCGGTGTTCGAGGAGATGGTCGCCAACGTGCCACTGCGCCGCTTCGCCCGGCCGGAAGAGACCGCGGCCGCAGTGGCCTTCCTGTGTTCGCCAGCGGCGGGTTACATCAGCGGCATCAACCTGCCCGTGGACGGCGGCCGGACCCGCTCGCTCTGAGTCCGGTCATGCGTCTCGCGCACTGGATCGCAGGCCAGCCCGTCCAGCCACCGCCAGGCCGCTGGCTGGATGTATTCGATCCTGCGACCGGCGAAGCGTTTGCCTCGGTCGCGGCCGGCACCACGGAGGACGTCCGACGCGCGGTTGCCGCGGCCACTGACGCGCAGCCGGGCTGGGCCGCCCTGCCCAACTCGGTGCGGGCCCGGTGGCTTGAGGCGCTGGCAGCGGCGCTCGAGGCACGGCTCGAGGATTTCGCCCGCGCCGAGGCGCGTGACGGCGGCAAGCCACTGTCGTTGGCGCGCACGGTGGAGATTCCCCGGGCGGTGGCCAACCTGCGCTTCTACGCCCATGCCGCGACGCAATTCGCCAGTGAGTCCCACCATGGGGAGGCGGGCCTCAACTACACCCTGCGGTTGCCGCTGGGGGTGGTGGCGACCATCTCGCCGTGGAACCTGCCGTTGTACCTGTTCACCTGGAAGATCGCCCCGGCGCTCGCGGCCGGCAACGCGGTGGTCGCCAAGCCCTCCGAGGTCACGCCGCTGAGCGCCACGATGCTGGCGGCACTCGCTGCGGAGATCGGCTTTCCGGCCGGGGTGCTCAACGTCGTGCACGGCCGGGGGCCCGAGGTGGGCGAAGCGCTGGTGACCGACCCCCGGGTACGGGGCGTGTCCTTCACCGGCAGCACCGCGGTGGGGCGGCGCATCGCGCAGCTGGCCGCGCCGATGCTGAAGAAGGTATCGCTGGAGCTGGGCGGGAAGAACCCGACCCTGGTCTTCGCCGACAGCGACTGGCAGGCCCATCTCGACGTGCTGGTCCGCTCCGCATTCCAGAATTCCGGGCAGATCTGCCTGTGCGGCTCTCGCATCCTCGTCGAGCGCTCGATACTGGACGGGTTCCGCCAGGCGCTGGTGGAACGCGTCGGCGCATTGCGGTTGGGGAGCCCGCTGGAGGACGGCACCGACCTGGGCCCGCTGGTTTCCCGCCAGCACTTCGACAAGGTGCTGTCCGCCCTGGAGCAGGCGCGGGCCGAGGGTGCACGGGTACTGTGCGGCGGCAAGGCGCTCGAGCGCCCGGGATGGTTCGTGCAGCCGACGGTCCTGGAGGGGCTGGGCCCGGATTGCGCGACCAACCGCGAAGAGATCTTCGGCCCCGTCGTGACCCTGCAGGCATTCGACTCCGATGCCGAGGCGCTCGCGCTGGCCAACGCCACCGACTATGGCCTCTCGGCCTCCGTCTGGACCCGCGACCTGGCGCGCGCGCACCGGATGGCGGCGGGGCTCCGGGTCGGCATGGTCTGGATCAACAGCTGGCTGATGCGCGACCTGCGCACTCCCTTCGGGGGTACCGGAACCTCCGGCCTCGGCCGCGAAGGCGGCCTCGAGGCCATGCGCTTCTTCACCGAGCCCCGCAACGTGGGCCTGAGACTGGATTGACGACGTATGCCCACCCTTTCCGACCTTCTCGAGAACAACCGCGCCTGGTCCGACCGCATCAACGCGGAGGATCCGGCGTTTTTCGAGCGCCTGTCGCGGCTGCAGGCACCTGAATACCTGTGGATCGGCTGCTCCGATTCCCGGGTGCCGGCGAACCAGATCATCGACGTGGCGCCGGGCGAGGTCTTCGTCCACCGCAACATCGCCAACGTGGTGGTGCACACCGACCTGAACTGCCTCTCGGTGATCCAGTTCGCCGTCGACGTGCTGAAGGTGAAGCACATCCTGGTGGTCGGCCATTACGGCTGCGGCGGCGTGCATGCCGCACTGCACGGCACTCGGCTGGGGCTGTCGGACAACTGGGTCCGGCACGTGGCGGACGTGGCGGAAATGCACGAGCAGGCCTTGTGCGAGTACGGCGACGACGAGATCCGCCACGACCGGCTGTGCGAGCTCAACGTGCTCGAGCAGGTGGTCAACGTATGCCATGCCACGGTGGTCCGCGACGCCTGGGCCCGCGGCCAGGAACTGGCCGTGCACGGCTGGGTCTACACCCTGCGCGACGGGCGGGTCCATGACCTGGGCATCGACGTCGACGCCGCCGCGCACCTGGCCCCGCGCTACGCCGGCGCCCTGGCGCGCATCCGCGCCGACCGGGAGGATCGCTGATGGACGGCATCCGCGCGGGCAAGGCCCCACGGCCGGTCGGAGCGTATCCGCACGCACGCCGGGTCGGCGACCTGCTGTTCCTGTCCGGCCTGGGACCGCGCGACCCGGCCACCGACACCGTGCCGGGGAACGTACATGATGCCGAGGGCGTGCTGGTCGACCACGACATCCGCGCACAGGCCCGGTCCGTGTTCGCCAACGTGCGCGCGGTACTGGAGGCCAGTGGTGCCCGGTGGGAAGACCTGGTCGACGTGACCGTGTTCCTGACCGACATGGCGCGCGACTTCACCGCCTACAACGCGGTCTGGGCCGAGTATTTCCCTGATCCCGCCACGGCCCCCTGCCGCACCACGGTGGGGATCGACGCGCTGCCCACTCCGATCGCGATAGAACTCAAGTGCGTCGCCGTGGTGCGCTGAAGGAGGAAACCACGATGCCGCTCCCCGACCCCATCAACCTGCAGGCCTGGATCGACCGGCATCGCCATCTGCTCAAGCCGCCGGTGGGCAACAAGTGCATCGTCGACGGCGACTACATCGTGATGATCGTCGGCGGCCCGAACACCCGCACCGACTACCACTGGGAAGAAGGGCCTGAGTTCTTCCACCAGCTCGAGGGCGAGATGGTGCTGCGGATCCAGGAAGACGGGAAGCCGCGCGACGTGCGGATCCGCGCCGGCGAGATGTTCTACCTGCCCCCGCGCGTGCCGCACAGCCCGCAGCGCATGCCGGGATCGGTGGGCCTGGTCATCGAACGCAGGCGGCTGGCGCACGAAGACGACGCCCTGATGTGGTTCTGCATCAACTGCAACCACAAGCTCTACGAGGAGTCCTTCCACCTGGTCGACATCGAGCAGGACTTCTTCCGGGTGTTCGAGAACTTCTACCGCAGCGAAGCCCTGCGCACCTGCGGGCGATGCGGCACGCTGAATCCGCGTCCGGACCATTACGAGATGCAGGCGAACTCGCAGGCCGACATCACCTGAGGGCGCGTCAGGCGCTCATCCCGGCAGCGGCCATGAACTGCCGGATCAGCCACGCGACCACGCCCAGCGCCAGCACGCTGGCGGCCCACAGCAGGACCAGCCAGCCGATCCGGCGCAGCCACGTGCCGCGCGGGGCGGACGCCATCAGTGGTATCCCTCGCCGGGCCTGACCTTGCCCCGGAACACCCAGTAGCTGAAGGCGGTGTAGACCAGGATGACCGGGATGATGAGCAGCGTGCCGACCAGGGTGAAGCCCATGCTCGAGGGCGGTGCAGCGGCATCGTGGATGCTGATGTCCGGAGGGATCACGTTGGGCCAGATGCTGATCCCGAGCCCGCTGTAACCGAGGAACACCAGGGCCAGCGTCAACAGAAACGGGGCAAGGTGGCGCCTGCGCTGCAATGCGCGCAACAGCAGGCCCGCCACGAACACCACCAGCAGTGGCACCGGCAGGAAGAAGTACAGGTTGGGCAGGCTGAACCAGCGCTCGGCGATCGCCGGGTGCGCCAGGGCGGTCCACAGGCTGAGCACCGCGATCACCGCCAGCAGTGCCCACACCCAGACCTGGGTACGACGACGCATCTCATCGTGCAAAGGGCCCTCGGTCTTGATCAGCAGCCACGTGCTGCCCAGCAGCATGTAGGCCACGACCAGCCCCAGCCCGGTGAACAGCGGGAACGGCGCCAGCCAGTCAAGCGGACCGCCGGCGTAACGCCCGTCCGCCACCTCCAGTCCGTTCACGAAAGTGCCCAGGACCACGCCCTGCGAGAACGCAGCCACGTACGAGCCGGCCATGAAGGTGAAGTCCCAGGTCCTGCGTCGGCGCTGCGAGCCCACGACCCGGTACTCGAAGGACACCCCGCGCAGGATCAGACCCAGCAGCATCAGCACCAGCGGGATGTACAGCGCGCTCAGCACCACCGAGTAGGCCAGCGGGAAAGCGGCCAGCAATCCGGCACCGCCCAGTACCAGCCAGGTCTCGTTGCCATCCCACACGGGCGCGACCGTGTTCACCATCACATCGCGGTCCTCGGTACCGGGGAAGAACGGGAACAGCATTCCGATCCCCAGGTCGAAGCCATCCATCACCACGTACATTCCGATGGCGAACAGGATCACCACCGCCCAGATCACCGGCAGGTCGACAGTCATCACCACTCCCTCCGCGCGAGATCCTCGTCACCGGTGTGCGACTCGTCGGCGGCGGCCGACAGCGGTCGTGCCGGCGTGCGCGGCTGGCCGGGTCCCCCCTCGGGAGCGTCCGCCCGGTCCGCCTGCGTCGCCGGCCGGCCCATGAGCCGCAGCATGTAGACCGACCCGGCGCCGAAGATGACCACGTAGCAGACGACGAAGGCCGCGAGGGCGAAGCCCACCGCGGTGGCCGAGTGCGCCGAGACCGCGTCGGAGGTGCGCATGACTCCGTAGATGATCCACGGCTGCCGCCCGACCTCGGTGGTGAACCAGCCGGCGAGGATCGCAATCAGCCCGGCAGGCCCCATCAACAACGCGAAACGCTGCAGCGCAGTGGACTCGAGGAAGCTCCCCCGCCATCGCGCCAGCGCCCCCCAGGATCCCAGCAGGATCATCAGCAGCCCAAGGCCGACCATGATCCGGAAGGTCCAGAACACGACATAGGCCGGTGGCCGCTCGTCAGCGGGAAAGTCCTTCAGCACCGGGGTCATCCCGTCCCAGCTGTGGGTGAGGATGAGGCTCGACAGCCGGGGAATTTCGAGCGCGTAGCGGGTCTGCTCGGCCTGCATGTCCGGGAGGCCGAAGACGATGAGCGGCATGCCGTCGGACGGATCGTCCGGTCGCTGCCAATGTCCCTCGATGGCTGCGAGTTTCGCCGGCTGGTGCTCCAGGGTGTTCAAGCCGTGGAAATCGCCGATGACGGCCTGCAGCGGCGCGGTGGCCAGGACCATCCACATCGACATCGACCACATGGTGCGCACCGCCGGGTCGCGCCGGCCCCGCAGCAGGTGCCAGCCTGCCGTGCCGGCCACCAGCAGGCCGGTGGCCAGGAAGGCGGCGGTCACCATGTGGGTGAGCCGGTATGGGAACGAGGGGTTGAAGATCACCGCGAGCCAGTCCACCGGGACCACGCGTCCGTCGATGATCTCGTGGCCCTGGGGAGTCTGCATCCAGCTGTTGGAGGCCAGGATCCAGGTGGCCGAGACCAGTGTCCCGATGGCGACCGCAAGCGTGGACATGAAGTGCAGCCCCGGACCGACCCGCTTCATGCCGAACAGCATGACCCCCAGGAACCCGGCTTCCAGGAAGAACGCGGTGAGCACCTCGTAGGTCAGCAGCGGCCCGGTCACCGACCCGGCGAAGCGCGAGTACTCGCTCCAGTTGGTGCCGAACTGGTAGGCCATGACGATGCCCGACACCACACCCATCCCGAAGGCGACCGCGAAGGGCTTGAGCCAGAACCGGAACAGGTCGAGGTAGACCTGCCTCTTCGTCGCCAGCCACAGCCCTTCCAGCACCGCCAGGTAGGCCGCAAGGCCGATGGTGATCGCCGGGAAGATGATGTGGAACGAGATCGTGAAGGCGAACTGGATCCGCGCCAGCATCAATGCATCAAGACCGAACATGGCTGCTCCTCCGGGACCCTGCCGAAGCCTATCGCCTGCCTTCGATCACCGGGTAAAGGCCGGATGAAGGTTGCCGGCTGCCGCCGCACGCGCGGCTCGGTTATCGTGGGCGGCAGCCCTGACGGGGGAAGAAGGCGCACGTGCTCAAGATCGACATCCACGCCCATTACCTGCCACGCGACTGGCCGGACCTTGCGCGCAAGTACGGCGAGCCGCGGTTTCCGGTGATCCACCACACCGAGGACGGCCGCCACCGGATCTACAAGGACGGCCGCTTCTTCCGCGAGATCTGGTCCAACACCTGGGATCCGGAGCAACGCATCGCCGACTACGCGCGGCACGGCGTGCAGGTACAGGTGCTGAGCACGGTGCCGGTGATGTTCTCCTACTGGGCGCGGCCGCACCACGCGCTGGAACTCCACCAGGCACTCAACGACCACATGGCCACCACCTGCCGGGACCACCCGCGGCACTACGCGGGGATCGGCACCGTCCCGCTGCAGTCTCCACGGCTCGCGGTGCAGGAGTTGGAGCGCTGCATCGAGCAGCTCGGCCTGCAGGGCGTGCAGATCGGCAGCCACGTCACCCGCGAGGACGGCTCGCACTGGAACCTGGACGCGCCCGAGCTGTTCGGGTTCTTCGAGGCCGCCGCCGACCTGGGCGCGGCGATCCTGGTCCATCCCTGGGACATGATGGGGACCGACACCATGCCCAAGTACTGGCTGCCGTGGCTGGTCGGGATGCCGGCCGAGCAGTCGCGCGCGGCCTGCTGCCTGGTCTTCGGCGGCGTGCTCGAGCGCTTGCCCGCGCTGAAGGTATGCATGGCGCACGGCGGCGGCAGCTTCCCCTACACCATTGGCCGCATCGAGCATGGCTTCAACATGCGGCCGGACCTGGTCGCCACCGACAACCCGCGCAACCCGCGCGAGTACCTCAAGCGGCTGTACTTCGATTCCTGGGTCGCCGACGACGCGGCGCTGCGCTACCTGCTCGCCACCTGCGGCGTGGACCGCGTGATGTTGGGGACCGACTATCCGTTTCCGCTGGGCGAGCAGGAGCCGGGAGCCGGCATTGCCGCGCTCGACATCGACGACGCGGCGCGCGCCCGCCTCTACCACGGCACCGCGCTGGAATGGCTCGGCCTGCCCCGTTCGCGATTTGAATGAGCCTGACCATGCCCGGGATCTTCGACGAAGCACACGCGCTGGAACGGGATCGGCGCGATCCCCTGCCAAGCCTCCGTGGCGAGTTCCACGTCCCCCGCTGGGGCGCCGGCGAGCAGGCCTACTTCGTCGGCAACTCGCTGGGCCTGCAGCCCCGTGGTGCCCGCGCCCAGGTCGAAGAGGTGCTGGACACCTGGGCCGAGGTGGCGGTGGAAGGCCACTTCCGCGGGCACTCGGCCTGGATGCCCTACCACGAGCTGGTCCGGGACGGTCTGGCGCGGGTGGTCGGCGCGCAGCCAGTCGAGGTGGTGGCGATGAACTCGCTGACCGCCAACCTGCATTTCATGATGGTCAGCTTCTACAGGCCCACTGCGGGGCGCCCGGCGATCCTGGTCGAGGCCGGGGCCTTCCCGACCGACCGCTATGCGGTGGAATCGCAGATCCGCTTCCATGGCTTCGATCCAGTGACCGACCTGATCGAGGTCGAACCCGACCAGCCCGGCGGAACGGTGTCGATGGCGGCGATCGAACGTGCGATCGCCACCCACGGGCCGCGCCTGGCACTGGTGCTGTGGCCGGGCGTGCAGTACCGGACCGGACAGGCCTTCGACCTGGCGGAGATCGCCCGCCTGGCCCACGCGCAGGGCGCGGCCTGTGGCTTCGACCTGGCGCACGCGGTCGGCAACCTCGAGCTGGCACTGCATGACAGTGGCGCCGACTTCGCGGTGTGGTGCCACTACAAGTACATGAACAGCGGCCCTGGAGCCGTGGGTGGCTGCTTCGTGCACGAACGCCACGCGTGCACCCGGCGACCGCGTTTTGCCGGGTGGTGGGGGCATGAGCCCGCATCGCGGTTCCGCATGGGCCCGGAGTTCATCCCCACCCCCGGCGCCGAAGGCTGGCAGCAGAGCAACCCGCCGATCCTGGCGATGGCCCCCCTGCGCGCGTCGCTCGAGCTGTTCGACCGGGCGGGGATGCCTGCGCTGCGCGCCAAGTCACTCCGGCTGACGGGATACCTGCGGGAGCTGATCGGCCTGCGCCTGGGGGAGGTGCTGGAGGTCCTCACGCCCGCTGCACCGCAGGACAGCGGGAGCCAGTTGTCGCTGCGCGTGGCCGGAGGGCGCGAACGCGGCCGGGCACTGTTCGAATACCTGGAAGCCCAGGGCGTGTTGGGCGACTGGCGCGAGCCGGACGTGATCCGCATCTCCCCTGCCCCGCTGTACAACACCCACCACGACGTGCTGCGGTTCGCGCGCGCGGTGGATGCCTGGCGCCAACGCGCCGGCTGACCCCGGAGGCCACGTGCACGACGAATACGACCCCCACCATGATCCCGCCCGCCACCTGACCCTGGTGGGTGCTGGCCTGGCCGGCGCCGTGCTGGCCGCCCTGCTCGCCCGCCGGGGCTGGCAGGTCGACGTCCACGAGGCGCGCGGCGATCCGCGACGCCACGGTTATGAGCGCGGACGTTCGATCAACCTGGCGCTGGCCGAGCGTGGCCGCGCGGTCCTGCGCGAGGCCGGTGCGGACGACGCGGTGATGGCCCAGGCGATCATGATGCGCGGGCGCATGGTCCATTTCGAGGACGGCCGGGTCGACCTGCAACGCTACGGGCGAGACGACAGCGAAGTGATCTGGTCGGTGCACCGCGGCCGTCTCAACCAGGCCCTGCTGGACATGGCCGAGCAGGCCGGCGCCCGCCTGCACTTCAACGAAACGCTCGAATCGGTCGACTTCCAGGCCGGGACCGCGCGCTTCGGCACGCCGGCCGGCCCCCGCGAGGTCGGCTTCGCCAGCCTCATCGGGACCGACGGTGCCGGGTCCGCGGTGCGCCAGGCGATGGAGCGCGTGGCCGACCTGGGCACACGCTCCGAAATGCTGGGCCACTCTTACAAGGAGCTGGAAATCCCGCCCGCGCCCGATGGCGGCTTCCGGATCGAGCGCAACGCCCTGCACATCTGGCCCCGGGGCCGCTTCATGTGCATTGCCTTGCCCAATACCGAAGGCACCTTCACGGTCACCCTGTTCATGCCCAATCGCGGAGATCCGGGCGAAGGCGCCCCGGGCTTCGACCAGGTGCGCGACGGCGTCGCCGCCCGGACGCTGTTCGAACGCCGGTTCGCGGACGCATCGCCGTTGATCCCCGGGCTGGAAGAGGATTTCGACCGCAACCCGACCAGCAGCCTGGGCACGCTTTACCTGGACCGGTGGCACCTGCACGGGCGCGCGGTGCTGGTAGGGGACGCCGCCCACGCCATGGTTCCGTTCCACGGCCAGGGCATGAACTGCGCCTTCGAAGACTGTGCAGCGTTGGCCCGCCACCTCTCCGCCCCCGGGCTGGACCTGGCGTCGGCCTACGCGGCCTACCAGGACGAGCGCCTGCCCAACGCCCGGGCAATCCAGCACATGGCGCTGGAGAACTACCTCGAGATGCGCGACCGGGTCGACGACGACGACTACCTGCTCCAGCGGGCGCTGGAGGTGAGGCTGGCACACCGCCATCCGGAGCGTTTCGTGCCCCGCTACTCCATGGTGACCTTCCGCCACATGCCGTATGCCCGTGCGCTGATGCGCGGCAACCTGCAGCGGGAACTGCTGGTCGAGCTTACCCGCGGGCTGGACAGCCTGGAGCAGCTCGACTGGGAGCATGCCGACCGCCTGGTCCACGAGCGCCTTGCCCCGCTTCCCCCGGACCATGAGCCGCATGGGGGCGATATCGCCTGATGGCCGCCAGCTTACTGTTCTACGACCTGGAGACCTTCGGCACCGACCCGCGCCGCAGTCGCATCGCCCAGTTCGCCGCGATCCGCACCGACAGCGAACTGCACGCGGTTGATGAGCCGATCAGCCTCTTCGTCCGTCCCGCCGACGACCTGCTGCCGTCGCCGGGCGCGACGCTGGTAACGGGCATCACCCCCCAGCACGCGCTCGCCGAAGGCCTCCCCGAAGCCGAGGCGTTCGCGCTGATCCGCGAGGAGATGTCGCGTCCGGAGACCTGCACGCTGGGCTACAACTCGCTGCGATTCGACGACGAGTTCATCCGCCATGGGCTGTTCCGCAACTTCCACGATGCCTACGAGCGTGAGTGGCGTGGCGGCAACTCGCGCTGGGACCTGCTGGACGTGTTCCGCCTGGCGCACGCCCTGCGCCCCGACGGGATCGCCTGGCCGAGGCGCGAGGACGGCCATGCCTCGTTCCGGCTGGAAGACCTGGCACAGGCCAACGGCGTGCGGGAAGGCGACGCACACGAGGCGCTCTCGGACGTGAGGGCGCTGATCTCGATGGCCCGGCTGCTGCGCCAGGCGCAGCCGCGGCTGTGGGAGTACGCCCTGCGCCTGCGCGACAAGCGCCACGTCGCGGGCATGCTGGACCCGATCAATGGCGAGCCGGTCCTGCACGTCTCGCAGCGTTTCCCGGCCAGCCGACTGTGCGCGGCCCCGGTGCTGCCCCTTGCGGCCCACCCTTCGATCGGCAACCGCGTACTGGTGTTCGACCTTGGCCAGGATCCTGACCCGCTGCTTGAGCTGGATGCAGAGGCGATCGCGGCCCGCCTGTACGTGCGCAGCGCGGACCTCCCGGAAGGCACCGAGCGGGTCGCACTCAAGGAAGTCCACCTCAACCGCAGTCCGGCGCTGGTGCCGTGGCGCCACCTGCGGGCCCCCGACCTGGACCGGCTCGGGATCGATGCGGCCGAGGTCGAGCGCCGTGCGCGGGTGCTCCGCGGCGCCGGCCCCGCATTGGCGGAGAAGGTCCGGCGCGTGTTTGCCTCGCGCCGGGGCCCGGTCCCCGGGGATGTCGATGGCGGGCTGTACGACGGGTTCCTTGGCGACGCCGACCGCCGGCTGTGCGCCGAGGTCCGCGCGACGCCGCCACCGACGCTCGGACAGCGCGAGTTCGGCTTCCGTGACCAACGGCTGCATGAACTGCTGTTCCGCTATCGCGCCCGCAACTGGCCGCACACGCTGGCCGCGGACGAGCGCATCCGCTGGGACCTCTACCGCCACCGGCGGCTGCGCGGCGGGGAAGGCCTGGCCGAGTACGACTTCGCGCGCTTCGACATGGAGCTGGCGGAGCTGCGCGAGGCGCACGCCGGCGACGCGCAGCGCCAGTCACTGCTGGATGCCCTTGCGGAGTGGCGCACGCGGCTCGACGCCGGGTTGCCAGTGCCGGCCAGCGACACGGCGGCAACTGGCGCTCCGCTCCCGGCACAGGCTTAGCCCGCCTACAGCGTGCCCAACCTACGATCCACCCATGGCTGCCTATTTCAGTGACGCGACCTGGCGCTTCTTCCGTGCCCTTGCGCGCAACAACAACCGGACCTGGTTCCACGCCCACAAGGCCGACTACGAGCGGCACGTGCGCGAACCCTACCAGCGGCTGCTCCGGGACCTGCAACCCGCGGTGGCCTCGATCAGCGGGCACTTCCACGCCAATCCTGCGCGCGCCGGCGGCTCGCTGTTCCGGATCAACCGCGATACCCGCTTTGCCAACGACAAGAGCCCCTACAAGACCTGGCAGGGCGCGAAGATCTACCACACGCGCCACCGCCAGGTGGAGGCACCCTCGTTCCACCTGCAGTTGCGGCCTGGCCAGAGTTTCGTTGGCGCCGGGCTGTGGCGTCCGCACAACGACACCGTGCGCAAGCTGCGCCAGTTCATCCTGGACAACCCGGCAAGCTGGGAAGCCGCGGCGCACGACCCCGTGGTCCGGCAGCGCTTCCAGCTGGCGCAGCACCAGCGCCTGGTGCGGATGCCGCACGGGTTCCCGGCGGACTTCGCGTTCGCCGACGATCTCCGGCTGAAGAGCTTCATCCTGAGCCGTCCGCTGGACGATGCAGTGGTGACCGGACCCGGCCTGCTGGCGGAGCTGGAAGCGGACCTGGCCGCCCTCGCCCGCTTCACCGATTACCTGTGCGCGGCGGTCGACCTGGAGTTCTGAGATGCGCAGGATCATCAGCCTGGCGGCATTGCTGTTGCTGTTGTTGGCCGGCTGGGTCGCCGCCGGTCCCTGGATCGCCATCGACGGCATCCGCAAGGCAGTGGCCGCCAACAACAGTGCCGCGCTGGAACGCCATGTCGACTTCCCGCTGCTACGGCGCAACCTGAAGGCTCGCGCGGACGATGCGCTGGCGCGGCGGGCCGGCACGGAGTTCGCCTCCAGCGCGCTGGGCGGACTGGTCCTGCGCGGTGCCAGCGGCCTGGCCAGCGGCGCGATCGACGCCATGGCAACCCCTGCGGGTGTCGGTGCCCTGCTGGAAGGCCGCAGCCTCTGGCACCGCGCCAGCGGCGGCGGCATCCGTGCCGACGACGCCCATGCCCACGCGCCCCCCGCCGACCCGCTGGCGAGCCCCGAGTGGCGCTACGAGTCAGCCTCGCGCTTCACCGCTACCATCGAGCCCGCCGCGGGTGCCGCCGTGACCCTGGTCTTTGCCCGCCAGGGCCTGCGCTGGCGGCTCACGGACATCGCCCCGGCACCCGCAGGCGAGGCCCGCTAGCAGGAGCACGCGGGGCTCAGGCGGACTTCCGGAGCTCGCCGGGCTGGTTGAGGAAGGCTTCCATCGAGTCGTCCAGCGCCTGCATCCAGGGCGTATGGTGCGCAGGCGCCATGGTCCCGGTCATGGTCGAGCGGTAGCTGCGGTCGCGATAACCCAGGATGTCCTCCTTCTTGTGCTGCATCCACTGCTTGAACAGCACGCCCATTCCTTCGATGTCGAACTCCGGATAATCCGTGCGGTCGACCAGGTCCCGGGTATAGGCAGCCTGGAAATCCACTTCGTCGTCGGCGCTGGCGGTGGCCTCCTCACGTGCCAGCCAGGCCTCGCTGTCGGCGCGCATCGCTTCCGTCCCGGGCAGCTCGATGCGCCCCAGGAGCACGTCGCGGGCGTACCACGCCTGGGCGTCGAACATGTTGAAGGTGTAGTACTGGTCCTGCATGCCCAGGTAGGCGAGCTTCGGGTTGTCGATCCAGAACACGCCCTTGTACAGCCCGGCCGGATACAGCCGGTTCCGGGTGCGGAGGGTCAGCTCATCGGGCAGGAACGGGAAGTGGTGCTGGTAGCCAGTGCACAGGATGATCGCGTCGACCTCGCGCGAGCTGCCATCCTTGAAGTGCGCGGTGTTGCCTTCCACCCGCAGCAGCAGCGGACGTTCCTCGAAGGACTCGGGCCAGTCGTAGCCCATCGGGCCGCTGCGATAGCTGAAGGTGACCGATTTCGCGCCGTACTTGTGGCACTGCGTGCCGATGTCCTCGGCCGAGTAGCTGGAGCCCACCAGGAGCAGGTCCTTGCCCTGGAACTCACAGGCATCGCGGAAGTCATGTGCATGCAGGACGCGGCCCGGGAAATGCTCCAGGCCTTCGAAATACGGCGCGTTCGGCGTCGAAAAATGGCCGGTGGCCACGATCACGTGGTCGAACTCCTCCGTTGCAAGCTGGTCCTTCCTTACGTCACGGACAGTGACGCTGAACTTGCCGGTGTCGTCCGAATACTCCACCCACTGCACCGCGGTGTTGAAACGGATCTGGCCACGAAGGTCCCACTTTTCGATCCGGCCCATGATGTAGTCGCGCAACACCTCGCGCGGAGGATAGGACGGGATCGGGCGCCCGAAGTGCTCCTCGAAGCTGTAGTCGGCGAACTCCAGGCACTCCTTGGGTCCGTTCGACCACAGGTAGCGGTACATGCTCGCGTGTACCGGCTCGCCGTAGGCATCGAGGCCGGTGCGCCAGGTGTAGTTCCACATGCCGCCGAGGTCGGATTGCTTCTCGTAGCAGACGATCTCGGGGACCCGGGCACCGGCACGGCGCGCCGATTCAAAGGCACGAAGCTGCGCCAGGCCGCTCGGGCCAGCGCCGAGGATCGCGATTCGCTTGGTCATGGTTTCGGGTTGTCTCCTGTTTGCCGCGCAAGCTGCGGCGCGACTCCGCGACTTGCGCGGAGGGGCGTGCGGCGCTACGCCGACACGCAGGGTCCGGCGGTCGCGCAAGGCGCGATGCACAGGGAATCAGGCGCTATGCCACCGGCAAGGGTCGTCGACCCCGCTCCCCAGCCCACCGGGTGGACACGCCGCGATGTGCGGCAAGGTGGCCGCAGGCGACGGAAGACGTCGCAGTTCGCAGACGATGGGCGAAATTCTAGCAGAGTTGCGGCACGATGCCGACCTTCATGGATCCGGCACGGGCGGCATGTTGGCGATCCCGTGGGGGACATGCCCGGCCGTCACCAGGCCGCGGGCGGACTCGATGTTGTGCTCGGAGTCGTCAAAGAAGATGTCGGCTCCGAAGGCTTCCAGGAACGGGCCCTTGGCCCGGCCGCCAAGGAACAGCGCCTCGTCCAGGCGGATCCCCCATCCGCGCAGGGTGCGGATGACCCGCTCGTGCGCCGGCACCGACCGGGCGGTGACCAGCGCGGTCCGGATGGGGGCGTCCTGGCCGGTCGGGAAGGCGGCCTGCAGCCGGTGCAATGCATCGAGGAAGCCCCGGAACGGCCCTCCGCTCAACGCCTCCCCCGCCCGGCTGCGCTCGTGCTCGGCGAACACCTCCAGGCCGCCCTCGCGGCTGATGCGCTCGCCTTCGTCGTCGAAGATGACCGCGTCGCCATCGAAGGCGATGCGCAACTGGTCGGAGCGCTGCTGTGGCACCCGGCTGGGCAACAGGGTCGCGGCGGCCACGCCTGCACTGAGCGCGTTGCGCACGTCCTCGGCATTGGTCGACAGGAACAGGTCCGCGCCGAACGGCCGGATGTACGGATACGGAGGCGCACCATTGCTGAATGCCGCGCGGCGGATCGCCAGCCCGTGGTGGGCGATCGAGTTGAAGATCCTCAGCCCGGTGTCCGCCGAATTGCGCGAAATGAGGATCACCTCGACCCGTGGCGCCTCCGCGGGGGAACCCTCGTTCAGCGCCAGCAGCTTGCGCACCAGCGGGAAGGCGACGCCCGGCTCCAGCAGCTGGTCCTCGTGGCTGCGCTGGAACTCCGCATACGCGTCCAGCCCCTCGCGCTCGAACAGCAGGTGGCTTTCCTCGAGGTCGAACAGGGTCCGGGAGGAGATCGCGACGATCAGTGGATTGACGGCATCGTTCATGCCGATGATTGTGCCCCGCGCCCGTCGCAGCGGGCGAGAACCGCTCAACCGCTGGTGAACTGCTCGGCGAGCATCCGTTCCTCGAGCCGGTGGTCGGGGTCGAACATCAGCGTCACGCTGCGGTCGCGCGACTCCCGGATCGTGACCTCGACCACGTCGCGGACCTCGTGCGAGTCGGCGGTGGCACTGACCGGACGCTTGTAGGGATCGAGCACCCGGAACTTCACCTCGGTGTCGGCCAGCAGCACCGCGCCACGCCACCGGCGGGGGCGGAAGGCGGCGATCGGCGTCAGTGCGATGACCCCGGCGCCGAGGGGGAGGATCGGTCCCTGCGCGGAAAAGTTGTAGGCGGTCGAACCGGCCGCGGTCGCGACCAGCACGCCATCGCAGATCAGCTCGTCCAGCCTGACCTGGCCATTGAGCTCGATCGCGACGTGCGCCGCCTGCCGGGTCTGCCGCAGAAGCGAGACTTCGTTGTAGGCGAGCGAGCCGACGCTGGCGCCGGACTCCGATTCGGCCACCATTTCCAGCGGGTGCAGCACGGCCGGTTCCGCTGCATGCAGGCGCCCGACCAGGCCGTCCCCGCGGAAGTGGTTCATCAGGAACCCGACCGTGCCCAGCTTCATCCCGTAGAACGGCTTGCCCAGGCTGGCATAGCGATGCAGCGCCTGCAGCATGAAGCCGTCCCCGCCGAGCGGCACCAGCACGTCGGCCTCCGCGGGCGCGTGGTCGCCGTGCCGCCGGGTGAGCTCCTCGCAGGCGGCCTGGGCGTCCGGTGCCGGGCTGGCCAGGAAGCAGATCCTGGGTTCCTGTGCAATCACGGTGGTCGAATTCGGCATGCGGCGAGGATAGCGCGGCGCGGTGAAGAAGGAACGGGCGGGGACCCTGCCGGATCCCCGCCCGCTCGACACCTCCACGAGGTGGCGGCACATGGCCGCCACCCCTCATCGCCGCCCCGGCCTCAACCGCCGGTCGCGGCCACCTGGGCCAGGCGCCTGACCGCCACCGATACCGTCGGGTAGTCCAGCTCCTTCTGGGTGGCAAGCTCCTCCAGCATCGCCCGGGCAAAGCGCAGCGCAGGATCGTCCCGCTCAAGCCAGGCGGCGACCTTCGCCTCCACCGGCTTGCGCCCGCCCCCGGCCAGGACCTGGCCGACCAGTGCCCGCTGCTGGATGACCAGCTCGTCGCGCAGGGAGCCACGGGCCAGTGCATGCCAGCGCCCCTCCACCGGAAGCTCGCTGATCTGCTGGTACACCCAGGGCAGCCGCAGTGCGGCACCGACCGCGAAGAAGGCCTGCGACACGTCCACCGGCGAGAGCTTGCGGGTATGCGCGATCTCGATGATGTCCGGCGCGAACTCCAGCATCGGCAGCGCGGCCAGCTGGGCGGCCAGCTGGGCGGGCACGCCCTTGTGCTTCCACTCCGCGAGTGCCGCCTCGTACTGCTCCCGGCGCGCGGCCGACATGGTCCGCGGCAGTGCTTCGCGCACGGCTTCGAGCCCGGCGCCGAAACGCGCCATCGAGGTCGTGATTTCCGGCATCGCACCGGGGCGCAGCAGCAGCCAGCGCGAGAAGGAGCGCAGCACGTGCCAGATCGCCAGCAGCGCGTCGATCTGCACCGCCTCCAGCACCTTGCCGTCCAGCGCGTCGATCTGCGCCCACAGCCCGCGCGCATCCAGCGCTTCGCGGGCGATGGTGTAGGCCTCGGCGATCTCGCCCGGGCTGCGGCCGGTGTCCTCGGCCATGCGCAGGGCGAAGGTGGCGCCCATCCGGTTGACCATGGAGTTGGTCACCGCGGTGGCGATGATCTCGCGCTTGAGCCGGTGCCCGTCCATGAACTTCGCGTACTTCTTCTGCAGCGGCTCGGGGAAGTAACGCACCAGCTCCTTGGACAGGTACGGATCCTCCGGGACGTCCGAGTCGACCAGCTGCTGGAACAGCACCAGCTTCGAGTACGACAGCAGGACGGCCAGCTCCGGGCGGGTCAGGCCCTGGCCCCGCGCACGGCGCTCGGTCAGCTCGGCATCGGACGGCAGGAACTCGATCTGCCGGTCCAGCAGGCCCTGTGACTCCAGCACCTGGATGAAGTGCTGCTTGGAGCCCAGCCGCGGCACGCTCATCCGCTCCATCAGGCTGATGGCCTGGTTCTGGCGGTAGTTGTCATTGAGCACCAGGCCGGCGACCTCGTCGGTCATCTCCGCCAGCAACCGGTTGCGCGCATCGGGCTTGAGCTTGCCGGCCTTCACCACCTCGTTGAGCAGGATCTTGATGTTCACCTCGCGGTCGGAGGTGCCCACGCCGGCGGAGTTGTCGATGAAGTCGGCGTTGAGGATCACCCCGGCGCCGGCCGCCTCGATGCGGCCGAGCTGGGTCATGCCCAGGTTGCCGCCCTCCCCGATCACCTTCGCCCGCACCTCGCCGCCGTTGATCCGCACCGGGTTGTTGGCACGGTCGCCCACGTCGGCATGGCTCTCGCTGGCCGCCTTGATGTAGGTGCCGATGCCGCCGTTCCAGAGCAGGTCGACCGGCGCCCGGAGGATGGCGCTGACCAGTTCGTTCGGGCTGAGCGAATCGACCGACTCGTCGATGCCCAGTGCCTGCTTCGCCTCGGCGCTGAGCTTCACCGACTTTGCAGTGCGCGGGTACACCCCGCCACCGGCGCTGATCAGCTCGGGCTTGTAGTCCTCCCAGCTCGAGCCGGCCAGCTTGAACAGGCGCTGGCGCTCCTTGTGCGAGCGTGCCGCGTCCGGCTGCGGGTCGATGAAGATGTGCCGGTGGTCGAAGGCGGCCACCAGCCGGATGTGCTTGCTCAGCAGCATGCCGTTGCCGAACACGTCGCCCGACATGTCGCCGATGCCCACCGCGGTGAAGTCCTGCTTCTGGGTATCGATGCCCAGCGAGCGGAAGTGGCGCTTGACCGACTCCCACGCGCCGCGCGCGGTGATCCCCATGCCCTTGTGGTCGTACCCCACCGATCCGCCGGAAGCGAACGCATCGCCCATCCAGAAGCCGTGCTCGGCGGAGATCTGGTTGGCGATGTCGGAGAACCGCGCGGTGCCCTTGTCGGCGGCCACGACCATGTACGGGTCATCGCCATCGTGGCGCACCACGTCCTCCGGGTGGACGATCCCGCCATCGACCAGGTTGTCGGTGATGTCGAGCAGGCCGTTGATGAACATCCGGTAGCAGGCCACGCCTTCCGCCTGCAGCGCGTCGCGGCCGGCCGGCGGACGCTTCACGATGAAGCCGCCCTTGGCGCCGACCGGAACGATGATGGTGTTCTTGACCATCTGCGCCTTGACCAGGCCCAGCACCTCGGTCCGGAAGTCTTCGCGCCGGTCGGACCAGCGCAGGCCGCCGCGGGCGACCGGGCCGAAGCGCAGGTGGGTCCCCTCCACGCGCGGCCCATAGACGAAGATCTCGCGGTACGGCACCGGCTTGGGTGCATCGGGAACCAGCGAGGAGTCGAACTTGTACGCGACATAGCCCCGCTCGGCGCCGCCGACGCCCGCCTGGTAGTAGCTGGTGCGCAGGGTCGCTTCGATCGCCCCGATGAAGCTGCGCAGGATGCGGTCCTCGTCCAGGCTCGACACCCGGTCGAGCAGGCCGGTGAGGGCCTCGCGCGCCGCTTCCATCCGCGCCGCGCGCTTGCCCTTGCGCGCCGCGACCAGCGGCTCGAGCACCGCCATGGCCGCCGCGTCGTCGCCGGCCAGCGCCTCGAGCTGGACCCGGAACCGCTCCATGCCGTCCTTGACCTCGGCCTTCGACTGGTTGCCGATCGCCGGGTCGAAGCGGGCCTCGAACAGTTCCACCAGCAACCGCGCCAGCAGCGGGTAGCGGGCAAAGGTCTGCTCGACGTAGGCCTGCGAGAACGGCACGCCGACCTGCAACAGGAACTTGCAGTAGGCGCGCAGCATCGCGACCTGGCGCCAGGTCAGCCCGGCGGCCAGGACCAGCCGGTTCAGGCCGGCGTTTTCCGCGTCGCCACGCCACACGCGGGCGAACGCCTCCTCGAAGCGGCCATGCAGGTCATCGACGTCGGCACCGGTGTCGAGCGCCTCGACCTCGAAATCCTGGATGTAGTACAGGCTGCTGCCGGCATGCAGCCGGTAGGGGTGCTCGGTGATCACCCTCAAGCCCATGTTCTCCATCAGCGGCAGCGCATCCGACAGCGGGATGTCGCCTTCCTGGCGGTAGAACTTGAAGCGCAGCCCGCCGGCGCCGGTGCGCAGGCGGTACAGGCTCAGGCGCAGGTCGTCGGCTCCTTCCAGCGCGGCGAGGTTGTCCACGTCGTCGGCCGCCACCTCCACCGAGACGTCCTCGATGTACCCGGTGGGAAGGGCACGACCGAAACCGGTGGCCAGTTCCAGCCCCCGGGATTCTCCATGCCGCTCGACGAGCACGTCGCGAAGCTCTTCGCGCCAGTCGCGCACGATCTCCACCAGCTCGGCCTCGATGGCGGCCGGATCGACCTGCCCGACCTCGCCGGAACGCGGCCGTACCAGCAGGTGCACCTGGGCCAGCGGGGACTCGCTCAGCACCACCGAACTGTCGACGTGTTCGCCGTTGAGGGCCCGCTTGAACATCGACTCGATGCGCAGCCGCACGTCGGTATTGAAGCGATCACGCGGGATGTAGACCAGCGCCGAGAAGAAGCGGCCGTACCGGTCGCGGCGCAGGAACAGGCGCGGACGCGGGCGTTCCTGCAGGCCCAGGATCCCGGTCGCGGTACGCAGCAGCTCCTCTCCGGTCGACTGGAACAGCTCGTCGCGCGGCAGGGTCTCCAGGATGTGGCGCAGGGCCTTGCCACTGTGGCTCTCGGGCCGGAGCCCGGAAGTCTCCATCACGTGCGCGTGGCGCTGGCGCACCAGCGGGATGTCCCACGGGCGGCGGTTGTACGCGGCCGAGGTGTACAGCCCCAGGAAGCGCTCTTCCTTCACCGGCTTGCCATCCTCGCCATAGGTCAGCACGCCGATGTAGTCCATGTAGCCCGGCCGGTGCAGCGTGGCCCTGGCATTGGTCTTGGTGAGGATCAACGCGTCGATCGCACCCGAGTGCGGCATGTAGGTGGCGGCGAGCGAGCTGATCAGGCGCGGGGTGCCGGTCTCGCTGCCGCGCAGCAGGCCGAGGCCACTGCCCTTGACCGCGCGCAGCACCTGCTCGTCCCCCTCGGTGACCACCTCGTATTCGCGGAAGCCGAAGAAGATGAAGTGCTCGTCCGCGGCCCAGCGCAGGAACTCGCGGGCCTCCTCGCGGCCTTCCTCGCCAACCGGCAGCCAGCGGCCTTCCAGCTCGTCGGCGACCTTGACCATGCGCTCGCGCATCGGCTGCCAGTCGCGGACGATGGCGCGCACATCGGCGAGCACGGCCCGGACCGCCTGCTCGATGCGCGGCATGGCGTCTGCCGACTGGCGGTCGATCTCCAGGTGCATCAGCGACTCCGGCTCGCCCTCGCCCAACTGCTCCAGCTTGCCGGCCTTGTTGCGGGAGATGCGCAGGACCGGATGGCCCAGGACGTGGATCCCGATGCCCAGTTCCGACAACGCCATGGTCACCGAGTCGACCAGGAACGGCATGTCCTCGTTGACGATCTGCAGCACCGTATGCGGCGACTCCCAGCCGTGGGTGTCGCGCCCGGGATTGAACAGGCGGACCTGGCTGGTCCCCGGCTTGCGGGTGCCGATGAAGTCCAGGAAATCGGTGGCCAGGGCCGCCCAGCCCTCGGGCGTGTGCTCGGGCAACTCGTCCTCGCCCATGCGCTCATAGAACGCCTGCAGGAACGCTTCGGCCTGCGCGTGGCGCGCCTTGGGCAAGCTGTCACGCGCGGCCTTGAGGATCGGCTGCAGGGAAACACCCTTGTCCTGCACGGGGGATTTACGCTGTTTGCTCATGGAAACCGGATGTCCAATTACGTTGAAGCCCGTGCTCACGCACGGGCCGGGGCTCGTTGAGTCAACGGTGGGGTGGGGAGCACCGGCGGCCGCCGGCGGCGATCGGGATGTCGCGGCGATCGCGGCCGCGTATCACATGCAAGGCGGGGTACCGGGCGGACCTGGCAGGCACGTCAGCGCAGCCCCGTCTCGTTGCGGGCAATCACCAGGCGCTGGATCTCGCTGGTGCCCTCGTAGATTTCGGTGATCTTGGCGTCGCGGAAGTAGCGCTCGATCGGCATTTCCTTCGAGTACCCCATCCCGCCGTGGATCTGCAGCGCCTGGTGGGTGATCCACATCGCGGCCTCCGACGCGGTCAGCTTGGCGATGGCGGCCTTGTTGCTGAAGCGCGCCCCGCCCTGGTCGAACTGCCCCTTCTGCCACGCCGCCCGCAGCGTCAGCAGCAGCGCGGCGTCCAGCTTGCACTTCATGTCGGCGATCTTGGCCTGGGTCATCTGGAACGCGCCGATCGGCTGGCCGAACGCCTTGCGCTCCTTGACGTACTCCACGGTCGCCTCGTACGCCGCCCGCGCAATGCCGATGGCCTGGCTGGCGATGCCGATGCGGCCGGCGTCGAGCACGGTCATGGCGATCTTGAACCCCTCGCCCTCCGCGCCCAGCACCTCGTCGGGCTGCACGACGTAGTCATTGAACTCGATCTCGCAGGTGGCCGAGGCGCGGATGCCGAGCTTGGGCTCGGTCTTGCCGCGGCCGAAGCCCTCGCGTCCGGTGTCGATCATGAACGCGGTGATGCCACGCGCGCCCTTCTCCTGGTCGGTCATGGCGAACAGCACGATGTACTTCGCCACCGGCCCGGAGGTGATCCAGCTCTTCTTGCCATTGACGACGTAGCTGCCGTCGGCCTGCTTCACGGCCTTGCAGCGCATGGCGGTGGCGTCGGAGCCGGACTGCGGCTCGGTCAGCGCGAAGGCACCGATCTCGCGCCCCTCGGCAATCGCGCGCACGTACTTCTGCTTCTGCTCCTCGGTGCCGTACTTGAGGATGCCGTTGCAGAACAGCGAGTTGTTGACCGACATGATGGTCGAGTGCGCAGCGTCGGCCGCGGCCACCTCGATCATCGCCAGCACGTAGCTGACCGGGTCCATCCCGGCACCGCCGTACTCGACCGGCACCTCGATGCCCATCATCCCGTTCTCGCCAAGCGTGCGCATGTTGTCGAGCGGGAACTCACCGGTGCGGTCATGGTGCTCGGCGCTTGGCGCGATCTTTTCCTGCGCGATGCGACGGGCCACGTCCTGGATCATCAACTGTTCTTCGGTGAAGCTGAAATCCACGTTCCACACCTCGGCTGTTCGGGAATCCGGCAATTGTAGCGCCGGTGCCCGGTTAACCGAATACGCCGGGGACCCGGTACTTGACCCGGATTGGCGGCCCGAGCACACTCCATCGCTGTATCGCGATGAATGAATGAAGGTTCACCATGGATCTGGAAGCCTGGTCCGCCCGGCTGAAGGTTTTCGCCGACGCGACCCGCGTCCGGCTGCTTGCACTGCTTGAGGACGAGGAGCTCACCGTGGCCGAGCTCTCCGCCATCACCCGCTTGGCCCAGCCACGGGTTTCCACCCACCTCGCACGGCTGCGCGAAGCCGGGCTGGTACGCGACCGGCGCGCCGGCGTGTCGGCGTATTACCGTTTCGACGAGGCCACGCTGGACGACCCGCAACGGCAATTGTGGCGCACGCTCCGGGAGGGCAGCGACGACCCGTTGCTGCGCCAGGATGCCGAGCGCGTCGGCGAGGTACTGGCCGCGCGCGCGGCGGAGCAGAACTGGGCCGACGCGGTGGCCGGGGACATGGAGCGCCACTACTCGCCGGGCCGCACCTGGGAGGCCATGGCGCGTTCCGCGTTGCCGCTGCTCGAGCCCGGCGACGTGCTGGACGTCGCCTCCGGCGATGGCGTGCTGGCCGAGCTGCTGGCGCCGCACTCGCACCGCTATGTCTGCCTGGACTCAAGCACCAAGGTGGTGCTGGCCGCCTCCGAGCGCCTGCGGCGGCTGGCCAACGTCGAAGTGCGCGAGGGCGACATGCACGCCCTGCCCTTCGACGACGCGAGCTTCGACCTGGCGGTCCTGATGCATGCACTCACCTACGCCGACCACCCGGCGAAGGCCGTCGCCGAAGCCGTGCGGGTCCTGCGGCCCGGCGGGCGGCTGTTGTTGACCAGCCTGGACCGGCACGGCCATCGCGGCGTGGTCGAGGCCTATGGGCACGTCAACCTGGGCTTCACCCAGAAGGAGCTCCAGCGTTTCGCTGTCCGGGCCGGGCTGGAGATCACCAGCTGTGGAATCGCCACCCGCGAGCGCCGGCCGCCGCATTTCGAAGTCATCGCACTCATCGGGCGGAAGCCGGGCAATGGGTAGCGCGGTCGGCCCGACGGACTGGCTCCACCCGGGGCGCGCCGGGGCGTTGCTGCAGGCCCTGGACGAGCGGATCCTGGTGCTGGACGGGGCCATGGGCACGATGATCCAGCAACACGGCCTGCAAGAGGCGGACTACCGGGGCAAGCGCTTCGCCGCGGGCCACGACAGCGAGTTCGCCGCCCACGGGCACGGTCCGGAACGGGGCGCCGCCCGCGACCAGCGCGGCAACAACGACCTGCTGAACCTCACCCGGCCGGAGTTGATCCGCGACATCCACCGGGCCTACCTGGCGGCCGGGGCGGACCTGGTCGAGACCAACACCTTCAATTCCACGTCGATCTCGCTGGCCGACTACGGGCTCGCACACCTGGCACGCGAGCTCAACGCGGCCGGCGCGCGGCTGGCGCGCGAGGCCTGCGACGCCGCGGGGACGTCGCGACCGCGCTTTGCGGTCGGGGTACTGGGTCCCACCAGCCGGACCGCCTCGCTCAGCCCGGACGTGAACCGCCCCGGTTTCCGGGCCACCGACTTCGACCAGCTGCTGCTCGCCTACCTGGACGCGGCGACCGGGTTGATCGAGGGCGGCGCCGACCTGCTGATGGTCGAGACCGTGTTCGACACCCTGAACGCCAAGGCGGCCCTGTTCGCAATCGAGGAGGCCTTCGAACTGGCTGGCGGGCGGTTGCCGGTGATCGTCTCCGGAACCATCACCGATGCATCGGGCCGGACGCTGTCCGGCCAGACCGCGGAGGCGTTCTGGTACTCGGTGCGGCACGCCCGCCCGCTGGCGGTGGGGCTGAACTGTGCTCTGGGTGCGCGCGAGCTGCGCCAGCACATCGATGTGCTGGCCCGGGTCGCCGACGCCTTCGTCAGCACCCACCCCAACGCCGGGCTGCCCAACGCCCTGGGTGGCTACGACGAATCGCCCTCCGACATGGCGACTGTGCTGGGCGAGTTCGCGCGGGCCGGGCTGCTCAACCTGGTGGGCGGCTGCTGTGGCACGACGCCGGCGCACATTGGCGCGATCGCGGAAGCGGTCCGGGGCGTTCCGCCGCGCAAGCCGCCGCGGGCCGGGGAGGCGGCGTGAACACTCCGCCCCTGCCCCGCCATACCCGCCTCAGCGGCCTGGAGCCGCTGGTGATCACGCCGCAGAGCAACTTCATCAACATCGGCGAGCGCACCAACGTGACCGGTAGCGCCCGGTTCCGCAAGCTGGTCAAGGAAGGCAGGCTCGACGAAGCGGTCGCGGTGGCGCGGCAACAGGTCGAGAGCGGCGCGCAGGTGCTCGACGTCAACATGGACGAGGGGTTGCTGGATTCGAAGCGGGCCATGGTCGAGTTCCTCAACCTGATCGCGGCCGAGCCGGACATCGCGCGGATCCCGGTGATGGTCGACAGCTCGCGCTGGGACGTGATCGAGGCCGGGCTGAAGTGCCTGCAGGGCAAGGGCATCGTCAACTCGATTTCGCTCAAGGAAGGCGAGGAGGAGTTCCTGCGCCAGGCCACGCTGGTACGGCGCTACGGGGCGGCGGTGGTGGTGATGGCCTTCGACGAGGACGGCCAGGCCGACACCGTGGAGCGCAAGGTCGCCATCTGCACCCGGGCCCACGGCTTGCTGACCGGCAAGGCCGGGTTCCCGCCCGAAGACATCATCTTCGACCCCAACGTGTTCGCCATCGCGACCGGCATCGAAGAGCACGACGACTATGCCGTGGCCTTCATCGAGGCCACCCGCGAGCTCAGGCGGCGTTTCCCGCACGGCCACGTGTCCGGTGGCATCTCCAATGTCAGCTTCTCGTTCCGTGGCAACGAGACGGTCCGCCAGGCCATCCACGCCGTGTTCCTGTTCCATGCCATCCGTGCCGGGCTCGACATGGGCATCGTCAATGCCGGAGCACTGCCGGTGTACGACGACATCGACCCGGAACTGCGCGGCGCGGTCGAGGACGTGGTGCTCAATCGCCACCCCGGCGCCACCGAAGCGCTGCTGCAACTGGCCGAACGCTACCGGGGGCGCCAGGGGGAGAAGAAGGCCGGGGACCTGGCTTGGCGCGACGCACCGGTGGCCGCCCGCCTCGGCCACGCACTGGTGCACGGCATCGACCGTTACGTGATCGAGGACACCGAGGAGGCGCGGCAGCAGGCCGCCCGTCCGCTCGACGTGATCGAAGGCCCCCTGATGGACGGCATGAACGTGGTCGGCGACCTGTTCGGTGCCGGCCGGATGTTCCTGCCGCAGGTGGTGAAGTCCGCGCGCGTGATGAAAAAGGCGGTGGCCCACCTGCTGCCTTTCATCGAGGCCGAGAAAGCCCGCACCGGCGACGCCGCCCGGTCCAACGGGCGGATCGTGATGGCCACGGTAAAGGGCGACGTACACGACATCGGCAAGAACATCGTCGGCGTCGTGCTGGCCTGCAACAACTTCGAGGTCATCGACCTGGGGGTAATGGTGCCGGCGCAGAAGATCCTCGACACCGCCCGCGCCGAGGGCGCGGACATGATCGGCTTGTCCGGGCTGATCACGCCGTCCCTGGAGGAGATGGCCCATGTGGCCCGGGAAATGCAGCGGCAGCGGTTCCAGGTCCCGCTGCTGATCGGCGGGGCCACCACCTCGCGTGCGCACACCGCCCTGCGCATCGAGCCGCATTACCAGCCCGCGGTCTGGGTCAAGGATGCCTCGCGCGCGGTGGGCGTGGCGCAGTCACTGGTCAGCCCGGAACTCAGGGACGCATTCGTGGCCGCCAATGCCGCCGACTACGCCCAGGTGCGCGAGCGCCACGGGAATCGCGACGGTGGCAAACGGCTGGTGTCGCTCGACCATGCACGCCGTCAGCGCTTCCACGGCGGCTGGGAGGAGTACCGCCCGCCCGCGCCCGTCCGGCCGGGCCTCCACGTGTTCGACGATTACCCGCAGGCCGAGCTGGTGGGACTGATCGACTGGACCCCCTTCTTCCAGGCCTGGGAGCTGCACGGGCGCTACCCCGCGATCCTCGACGATGCCCTGGTCGGGCCGCAGGCCCGCGAGCTGTTCGCCGACGCCCGGGCCATGCTCGACAGGATCGTGGCGGAGAAATGGCTCACCGCGCGCGCGGTGTTCGGCCTGTGGCCGGCGAACGCCGTGGGCGACGATGTGGAGGTGGAGCTGCCCGACGGGTCCACGGCCACCTTCCACTTCCTCCGCCAGCAGGCCGACAAGCCGGCCGAGCGCCCGGACTTCTGCCTCGCCGACTTCATCGCTCCGCGTGAATCGGGGGTGCGCGACTGGATCGGCGCGTTCGCCGTGACCGCCGGGATCGGGATCGAGCCGCACGTGGCGCGCTTCGAAGCCGCGCACGACGACTACAACGCGATCCTGCTCAAGGCGCTGGCGGACCGGCTCGCCGAAACGCTTGCCGAGCGCCTGCACCAGCGCGTGCGGACCGAGTTCTGGGGCTATGCCGCGGACGAATCGCTGGACACCGACGCCCTGATCGCCGAGCGCTACCGCGGGATCCGGCCCGCCCCGGGGTACCCCGCTTGCCCGGAGCACAGCGAGAAGGCCACGATCTTCCGGGTGCTTGGCGCGACCGCCCACACCGGGATGGAACTGACCGAGCACTTCGCGATGACGCCGGCGGCCGCAGTGTCCGGCTATTACTTCAGCCATCCGGGCAGCCAGTATTTCGTCGTCGGGCGGCTTTCCAGGGACCAGGTGGCGGACTACGCCCGGCGCAAGGGCGTCCCGCTGCAGCAGGCCGAGCGGTGGCTGGCTTCGAACCTGGACTACGACCCCGAGTAAGGCGTCACCAGACCAGGTCGTCGGGAACCTGGTACTTCGGATCCGCGTAGGGATCGTCGGCGGCGGGCGCCTGCGGGTCGACCCTGAGCGCGACCGCCTCCGGGAAGATCTCGGCCGCCTCCGCGAGCATGCCGGCCGTCACCAGCAGATAGCGGCCGTTGAGCTGCAGCACGCCCAGTTCTCCGGCGTTGAGTGCCTTGAGCTGCGGAGCGGTGACGTAGATGCGCTTGATCTTGCCGCCGTACTCGAAGTGCCGTGCGATGTCGGCGTCCTCTGCGTTCAGCACCTTGCCCTCCACCGCGGCGGCCAGGCGGGCGCGCGCCTCGCGCCGGCGCCGCGCCTGCTCCTGCTTCTCCTTTTCCGCCGCGATCCGCTCGTCCTTCTCCTTCTGGGCGCGGATCGCATATGCCTTGGCCAGGTCGATCTCGCCCCGATTGCGCTGGCGCCCGGCCGCTCGCCCGTCCGCCTGTCCACGTCCCTTGCCGGCGCGGTCCTGCCTGGCGCCGCCACCGGCGCTGCCCTGCGATTTCCCGCCACCCGGTTTTCCGCGGCCGGGCGCCGCCTTGCCACGGGCCTCGTGGCGCGGTTTCGCGGGCGTGGATTCCTTGAAGCCAAGGCCAAGGAGCTGTTGGCGAAGCGTGTCTGTCATGTCGTCGTGCCGTGCGGCGTGGGGCGTGAGGCCCGCCAGGGTCAGTAATGGGGCGGCGGCGGCTCGGAGGCAGGGTCCGCGGCCACCGGTCCGGACGCCAGCGACAGCCGCAGCTGGCGCAGCTCCTCGGTGACCCGCAGCAGCCTGAGGCCATTGCGTGCCTCCTCGTCGCGGGCGGCCGCCAGCGCGTCGCTGAGCTCGGCCAGGGCGTGCTCCTGGAACGCCAGGCGGCTCTCCAGGTCCACCAGCCGCGCCTCGAGCCGGGCGGCCTCCTCCGGACTCATGCGCCTGCCCCCGGGGCGCGGCGCAACGAGCGCCCGCGACCGATCGCGTAATAGGCCAGGCCCTCGGCCTCGACCTCCGACGGTTCGTAGAGGTTGCGCCCGTCGAACACCACCGCATCGGCCAGCGCGCCGCGCATGCGCTCGAAATCAGGGCTGCGGAACTGCTTCCATTCGGTGACCACCACCAGGGCATCGGCGCCTTCGAGTGCCTCGTACTCCGAGCCGCACAGCGCCAGGTCGGCGCGGTCCCCGTAGATCCGCCGCGCCTCGCCCATGGCCTCCGGGTCGAAGGCCCGCACGCGGGCACCGGCCTGCCACAGCTGCTCCATCAGGCGCCGGCTGGAGGCTTCGCGCATGTCATCGGTATTGGGCTTGAAGGCCAGGCCCCAGACCGCGAAGGTCTTGCCGGCGACGTCACCGCCGTAGTGCCGGCTGATCAGTTCGAACAAGTGGCCCTTCTGCCGCGCATTGACCGCCTCCACGGCGTGCAACAGGCGCGGCTCGTGGCCCGACTGCTCTGCAGTGCGCACCAGGGCCTGCACGTCCTTGGGGAAGCACGATCCGCCGTAGCCGGTCCCGGGATAGATGAAGTGCCAGCCGATGCGGGAATCCGAACCGATGCCCTGGCGGACCATCTCCACGTCCGCCCCCACCTGTTCGGCGATGTTGGCGATCTCGTTCATGAAGCTGATCTTGGTCGCGAGCATTGCATTGGCCGCGTACTTGGTCAGCTCGGCCGAACGCAGGTCCATCGTGATGATCCGGTCGCGGTTGCGGATGAAGGGTGCATACAGGCGCCGCAGCGGCTCCAGTGCCGCCGGATCCGCGGCGCCGAGCACCACCCGGTCGGGACGCATGAAATCCTGTACCGCTGCCCCTTCCTTGAGGAACTCGGGATTGGACACGACGTGGAACTCCACCTCGGCCCCGCGTGCCGCGAGCTCCGCCGCCACTGCGGACTGGACCTTTTCCGCCGTGCCCACCGGCACGGTCGACTTGTCGACCACGACCGCCGGCTGCGACAGATGGCGGCCGATGGTCCGGGCGACCTCGAGCACATAGCGCAGGTCGGCGCTGCCGTCCTCGTCCGGCGGCGTGCCGACGGCGATGAAGATGATCTCGCCGTGCGCGACCCCGCTGGCCGGATCGGTCGTGAAGTGCAGCCGGCCGGCCCGGTGGTTGCCCCGCACCAGCGGCTCCAGGCCGGGCTCGTAGATCGGGATCTCGCCGCGGTTCAGGGCGTCCACCCGGGCCTGGTCGACATCGACGCAGACGACCTCGTTGCCGGCCTCGGCCAGGCAGGTACCGGTGACCAGTCCCACGTAGCCGATGCCAAAGACGGTAACGCGCATGCAGACTTTCCCTGTTGCCGGACCGCGGTGCGGGTTCCGTTGGAGTTATTCGACGATCGCCTGCAGCTCGACGTCGAACACCAGCGTGGCGTTCGGACCGATCGGGCCACCCGGGGTGCCGTTGCGGCCGTAGCCGAGCTCACCGGGGATCCAGAAGCGGTACTTGGCACCGACCGGCATCAGCTGCAGCCCTTCGGTCCAGCCCGGCACCACCTGCTGCAAGGCGAACTCGGCAGGCTGGCCGCGCTCGTAGGAGCTGTCGAACACGGTGCCATCGAGCAACGAGCCTTCGTAATTCACCCGGACCCGATCGGAAGCGCGCGGACGCTGTCCCGCGCCCTGGCGCAACACCATGTATTGCAGCCCGGAACCGGTGGTGAACACACCCTTCTTCTGCCGGTTCTCCGCCAGGACCGCCTCGCCCTCCTCCTTGTTGGTGGTGGCCAGCGCCTGCACCCGCTCGGTCGCGATGGCCTGCATGCGCTGTGCGAAGGCCTCCCGGGTGCTGTCCAGCGCTGCCTCGTCGAGGGCGAGCGGACGGCCGGCGATGGTCGCTTCCATCGCCTGGAATACGATGTCCAGGTCGATCTCGCCGGCAAGCGGCTCCAGCGAGCGGCCGATGTCGGCACCGAACAGCAGGCCGGCCTTGACGGGATCCACCGGCGGGACCTCCAGGTCCGCAGGCGCCTGGCCAGCCGCCTGCGCCAGTTTCATCAGCAACGCCTGGCCCACCTGTTCGGCCTCTTCCGCTGCGATCAGCGGCTCGCCGCCCTCGACCGCGTTGCGTACCGCACGGTTGAACGCCTCGAGGTCGATGTCGGCCGCCGCGGGCTTCAACGAGCGGCCGATGTCATGCCCGACCATGTAACTGACCCGGTCACGCTCGCTGGCGAGTCCGGCGTTCTCCTGGGCGTGGGCGGGAACCGCGTACACGCCCCCGAGCAGTGCAGCGCTGGCCAGGATCGCGGCGGCGCCGCGCACGAAATGCTTCATCCGGAAAACTCCTGTGTGCCGGTGATCGGCTGTGACGACCGGCTATTGTCGCGGCCACGGGCCCCGGCGGCAACGCATGCGGCGGGCCTGCCCACCGACGTGCATCCAGCGCGGCTGCCTGAATGGCGGCCGCACCAGGACGGGCCCGGAAACAGCGGTTGTTGACCGCTCCAGATCTGGTGTTATAGTTCGCTACAACACCTATCCACGGGACACCCTCATGGACCGCAGGCTGCACAACAACATCACTGCCCTGGCCGCTGCCGGAGCCGTATTGGTGGTGGCGCTGGTCTCGGCGTCACCGCTGGCGCCCCCCGCCCCCCCGCAGGCCGGCTCGCCCGGCGGGCAGGCCCCCGCGCTGCTCGAGGCGCTGGAGCATGCCGGGGGCCCGGTCGAGGCCGCGGTCGAAGCCGCAGTGGAGGGTGTCGCTCCGCACAAGCGCGCCGGGCTCAGCGAGGCCCGCGAGCACCGGCGCATTGCCATGCCCTACTTCACTTTCCTCCCGCGGGGTTGACCATGACCGCAGTCCAATGGAGCGATGGCGCTCCCATCTATCGGCAGCTGAAGGAGCGTGTCATCGAGATGATGCTCGACGGCGTGCTCAAACCCGGCGACGCCCTGCCCTCCGTGCGCCAGGTCGCCGCCGAGTACCAGCTCAATCCCATCACCGTCTCGCGTGCCTACCAGGAACTGGCCGACGAGGCGCTAGTCGAAAAACGCAGGGGTCTCGGCATGTATGTCACTGAAGAAGCCTCCCGCAAGCTGCTCGAGAACGAACGCGAGCGCTTCCTTACCGAGGAATGGCCTGCAGTGCTGGAGCGCATCGCCCGCCTCGGCCTGGATGTCGAGAAGCTCCTGGCACCGTTGAAGGAGGCCCGCGAATGAGCGCCGTAGTCACCGCCAAAGGCCTGCGCAAGGCCTACAAGAACAAGCTGGCCCTGGATGGTGCCTCGTTCGAGGTACCCGCCGGCCGCATCATCGGCCTGATCGGTCCGAACGGCGCCGGCAAGACCACCGCCTTGAAGGCCATGCTCGGCCTGATCCCGTTCCAGGGCGAGCTGACCGTGCTGGGCCGTGATCCGCGCACCCACCGCGACGAGCTGATGCGCGACGTCTGCTTCATCGCCGACGTGGCGGTGCTGCCGCGCTGGCTGCGGGTCCGCGAGGCGATCGAGTTCGTCGCCGGGATCCACCCGCGTTTCGACCGCGCCCGCTGCGAACGCTTCCTTGCCGGCACCAGGCTGGAGCCGCAGATGCGGGTCCGCGAGCTGTCCAAGGGCATGATCGTGCAACTGCACCTCGCGCTGGTGATGGCGATCGACGCCCGCCTGCTGGTGCTCGACGAGCCGACCTTGGGCCTGGACATCCTCTACCGCAAGCAGTTCTACCAGCGCCTGCTGGAAGACTACTTCGACGAGGACAAGACCATCCTCATCACCACCCACCAGGTCGAGGAAGTCGAGCACATCCTGACCGACGTGATGTTCATCCGCGACGGCCGGATCGTGCTGGACAGCGGCATGGAGGAGGTCGGCGAGCGGTTCACGGAAGTGCTGGTCAACGCCGACCGGGCCGAAGCCGCCCGCGCCATGCAGCCCATCGACGAGCGTGCGCTGCCGTTCGGCAAGACCGTGATGATGTTCGACGGCATCCCGCGCGACGGGCTCGCCCACCTGGGCGAGGCGCGCACGCCGGGGCTGGCCGACCTGTTCGTCGCCACCATGAAGGGGACCTACGAATGAACGCCCTCGAGACAACCCACGCCACCGCCCCCGCGACGCATCCTGCCGGGTCCGCCAGGCTGGCCCGGACCTTCCGCCTGCTGCTCCGGCGCGAGTACTGGGAGCACAAGGGCGGCTTCCTCTGGGCGCCGCTGATCGCCGGTGGCATCTCGCTGCTGCTCAGAATCATGGCGGCGATCGTCGGCCTGGTGCTGCTCAACCGTGCCGTGGCGGACGGCGATTTCCAGATCAACGGGATCGACATCGGCATGCTGACCCGCGAGATGTCACCCAGTGACGCCGCCCAGCTTGCCCAGGGGCTGGACTGGTCACTGATGATGAGTGCCGCCTGGCCGCTGATCGTGCTCGCCTTCGTGGTGTTCTTCTACTGCCTGGGTGCCCTGTACGACGACCGCAAGGACCGCAGCGTGCTGTTCTGGAAGTCGCTGCCGCTGTCGGACACCCAGACCGTCCTGTCCAAGCTGGCCAGCGCGGTCGTGGTGGCCCCGGTGATCGCCGTACTGGCCGCAATGGCGACCATGTTCGCCTCGCTGGTGCTGATGAGCCTGCTGGTGCTCGCATTCGGTGGCAATCCGGTCACCCTGCTGTGGGGCCCGGCCAGCCCGCTGCGCATCGTCCTGGCCATGCTGGCATGGATCCCGGTGTACGCGGTCTGGGCGTTGCCCACGGTCGGCTGGCTGCTGCTGTGTTCGGCCTGGGCGCGCAGCAAGCCGTTCCTGTGGGCCACCGCGGTGCCGGTGATCACCGGCCTGCTGGTGAGCTGGTTCGACATCATGCAGCTGTTCGAACTGGGCAGCGGCTGGTTCTGGCGCAACGTGGTCGGCCGCCTGCTGCTGGGCACCGTGCCCGGCGTGGACGTGATCTACCGCAGCACGGAGATCGCCGCCGGCGGCGACGCCGAGCGTGCCGAGCACCTGCTCTCGCTGGGCTGGATGTACAGCACGTTCCTGCAGCCCGGCACCTGGATCGGCGCGCTCGCCGGCGTGGCCATGATCGCCCTGGCCATCCGCCTGCGCCGCTGGCGCGACGAAGGCTGAGCCGCGAAGCCCGTTGCATCCCAAGACAGGAATACGACCATGCGCAACTCCTCGATCATCGCCGCCGTCCTGCTTGCCGCGCTGCCCTTGGCCGCCCACGCTGACTGCACCGTTTCCGCCCAGCGCCCGCTCGAGCTTGCCCTGGAAGGAGTCGAAACCGTCCGCTTCGAGTTCGGGGCCGACGCCCTCGAGCTCGCCGGCACGGCCGGACCGCGCGGCCAGCTCCAGGGGCGCGCCTGTGCCTCGCACAGGGAGCTGCTGGACCAGCTCGACCTGGTGCAGGAGCGCGAAGGCTCCACCCTGGTGGTGCGGGTAGAGCGCGCGGGAAACCTGGCGGAGGGCCTCGCCGCCCTGTTCACCCGGCGCTACGCCTACATCGATGTGAGCGGCAGCATCCCGGAGGAGCTGCCAGTGCAGGTGCACCTGGGCTCCGGCGACGCCCGCCTGCGCGGCATCGCCTCACTCGACGCGCGGGTCGGTTCCGGCGACCTGGAGGTGGAACAGGTCCGCGGGCCGGTGGCCCTGCGCATCGGCTCCGGGGACGCGACGCTGACCGGGATCGGTCCGTTGCAGGTCCATGCGCTCGGGTCAGGTGACCTGTCGGCGCGGGACATCAAGGGCGATGTCCGCATCGGCACGATCGGCTCGGGTGACGTGGAGCTTGCCGCGGTCACGGGAAGCGTCGCGGTCGAGCGTATCGGGTCCGGCGACCTGGACGTGCGCGGCGCACAGGGCGACCTGCGTGTCGGCCGCGTCGGCAGCGGCGAGGTGAAGCACCACCAGGTCGCCGGCACGGTCCAGCTGCCGCAGCGCTGAAGGACCGGGTCCAGCCGTGGCCAAAACCTAACGAGGAATCCCCAATGAGCACTCGCACTTTTGTCCGCTTCGCGCTGCTGGCGCTGCTTCCCCTTGCGGGCGCCTGCAGCCCCTCCTCCTCCGCTGGCAACGACGATGCACGCACGGGCCTGGTGGCTTCGGTGATGGATCAGGCAACCCGGGAGGCTCGCAAGGCCCTCGCGGGCGAAGCGATCCAGGTCGGCAAGTCACGCCAGGACCTGCCGAAGGCCACGATCTCGCCGGAGGGCGAGCTGCAGATCGGCGGCGAGACGGTGCCGGCCACGCCGGAGCAACGCCGCCTGTTGCTGGAACACCGCGCCAACATCGTGGCCGTGGCGGAGGCCGGGATCCTGATCGGGACCCAGGCGGCGGATCTCGGGCTGAAGGCCGCAGGCGGCGCGCTCGCCCACGCTTTCAGTGGGGGCAGCAGCGATTTCGAGGCCCGGATGGAAGCCGAGGGTGAACGGATCAAGGATGCCGCCCGCCAACTGTGCAGGCAGCTCCCCCCGCTGCTGGACTCCCAGCAGCGCCTCGCGGCGGCCATGCCCGAGTTCCAGCCCTACGCGACGCTGACCCAGCAGGAAGTCGACGACTGCTTCGAGGAAAAAGACGGTCACCTCGGCATCGACGTCGACATTTGAAGGCGCCCGGCGTGGGAGGCATCACCCCCGCCGGATGCATCAGCGGCCTGTCCCGCCGCGGGTGAGCGCGGCGGGGTCCAGCAACCGCCGCAACTCGGCCGCGTCCATACCGGTTGCCTCCACGGCAACATCCAGGACCGGCCGGCCCTCCCGGTAGGCCTGTTTGGCGATTCCCGCCGCCTTCTCGTAGCCGATCACCGGGTTGAGCGCCGTCACCAGTATCGGGTTCCGCTCCAGCGCCCGGTCGACGATGTCGCGGCGCACCTTCATCCCGGCGATCACGCTGTCGGCCAGCAGGCGCATCGTGCTGGACAGCATCGCGATGCTGTCCAGCAGGTTGCTGGCCAGCAGCGGCAGCATCACGTTGAGCTGGAAGTTGCCACTCTGGCCGGCGACGGTGTTCGCGGTGTGGTGGCCCATGACCTGTGCGCACACCATGCACGCGGCCTCCGGCACCACCGGGTTCACCTTGCCGGGCATGATCGAGCTGCCCGGCTGCAACGCCGGCAACTCGACTTCGCCCAGGCCCGCCAGCGGACCGGAATTCATCCAGCGCAGGTCGTTGGCGATCTTCATGAGCGCCACCGCCAGCGTGCTGAGCTGGCCTGACAGTTCAACCGCGTCGTCCTGGCTGGCGAGTCCTTCGAACTTGTTCCCGGCCGACTCGAAGCGGGTCCGGGTGAGCTTCGACAGCACCTTCGCGGCCTGCGCGCCAAAGCGTGGGTCGGCATTGATCCCGGTGCCGATGGCGGTGCCTCCCAGCGGCAGCCGGCGAAGGCGCCCCAGGCTGTCCTCGATCCGGGCCTGGGCCGACTCCAGCTGGGCCGACCAGGTCGACAGCTCCTGTCCGAAAGTCAGCGGCATGGCGTCCATCAGATGCGTGCGGCCGGTCTTGGTCACCCCGGCCAGCGAGCGGGCCCTGCGATCGATGACTTTCTTCAGGTGGCGCAAGGCAGGCACCAGCTCCTCGATCACCGCCAGCTGCGCGGACACCCGGAGCGCCGTGGGTATGACGTCGTTGGAGCTCTGGCCATGATTGACGTCATCGTTGGGATGCACCGGCTTGCCGCGCACCGAGCGCGAGGCCAGCGTGGCGATGACCTCGTTGGCGTTCATGTTGCTCGAGGTGCCCGAACCGGTCTGGAACACGTCGATCGGGAACTGGGCGTCGTGCCGGCCTTCGGCCACTTCGAGGGCCGCCTTGCGGATCGCCGCGGCGCGCCCCTTGGGCAACAGGCCCAGCGTTGCGTTGACCTCGGCCGCGGCGGCCTTCACCAGGCCCAGCCCGCGGATGAAACCGCGCGGCATCGGCCGCCCGGACACGGGAAAGTTCTGCACCGCACGCTGGGTTTGCGCGCCCCAGAGTGCGTCCGCCGGCACTTCCAGTTCGCCCATGCTGTCGTGTTCGATGCGGTGATCCTTGCGCGCCATCGAGGCTGTCTCCGGTTGGGGTCGCGGCCGAGCATACCGCCCCGGCCGTCCCGGCCCGGTGGGCGGCGGCGCCCGGCCGGCAAGGTAGAATGCGCACCCCGTCCGCCTGCGCCGTGCCATGCCCGCCCACGACACCAAGACCCAGCTCCTCGCCCTGTCCCCGCTCGACGGCCGCTATGCCGGCAAGGTCGACGCGCTCCGCCCGGTGTTCTCCGAGTACGGACTGATCCGTGCGCGGGTGCAGGTGGAGGTCGAGTGGCTGCTGGCGCTCGCGGCAGAACCCGCCATCGGCGAACTGGCCGCGTTCTCCGACGGTGCGATCCGCCGCCTGCGCGCATTCGCCGACGGGCTTTCCGTGGACGATGCGGCACGGGTCAAGGAGATCGAGCGCACTACCAATCACGACGTCAAGGCGGTCGAGTACCTGATCAAGGAGCGGCTGCGCGACGACCCGGAGCTGGCCCCGGCGTTGGAGTTCGTGCATTTCGCCTGCACCAGCGAGGACATCAACAACCTGGGCTACGCCCTGATGCTGCGCCAGGCCCGTGACACGGTCATGCTCCCGAAGCTGGACGGGCTGCTCGCGACCTTGCGCGCCATGGCGCACGATCTTGCCGGCTTGCCGATGTTGTCGCGCACCCACGGGCAGACCGCCTCTCCCACCACCGTCGGCAAGGAGCTGGCCAACGTGGTGGCGCGCCTGCAGCGGCAGCGCGAGGTGCTCGCGGGGCTCCCGATGCCCGGCAAGATCAACGGCGCGGTCGGCAACTACAACGCCCACCTGGCGGCCTACCCGGAGGTCGACTGGCCCTCGTTCTCCGAGCGCTTCGTCCGCTCCCTGGGCCTGGACTGGCAGCCGTACACCACCCAGATCGAACCGCACGACGGCATCGCCGAGCTCTGCGACGCGCAGGCCCGCATCGACACCATCGCGATCGACCTGTGCCGCGATATCTGGGGCTACATCTCGCTCGGCTACTTCAAGCAGGCACTCCGCGAGGGCGAGGTCGGCAGTTCCACCATGCCGCACAAGGTCAATCCGATCGACTTCGAGAACGCCGAGGGCAACTTCGGCATCGCAAACGCCCTGTTCGGACATTTCGCCGCCAAGCTGCCGATCAGCCGCTGGCAGCGCGACCTGACCGACTCCACCACGTTGCGTGCCCTTGGCACGGCGTTCGGGCACGCGCTGATCGGCTATGACGCCCTGGGCCGCGGCCTGGGCAAGCTGTCGGCCAACCCCGAGCGCCTGGCTGCCGACCTGGACGCCTCGTGGGAAGTGCTGGCCGAGGCCGTACAGACGGTGATGCGCCGGCACGGCCTGCCCAACCCGTACGAACAGCTGAAGGCACTGACGCGGGGCCAGGGCATCACCGCCGGCTCCATGCGGCAGTTCATCGAGGGGCTGGACCTGCCCCCCGAGGCCCGCCAGCGGCTGCTGGGCATGACACCGGCCAGCTACACCGGCCATGCAGAACGCCTTGCGCGGGAGATCTGACGTGAGCGGCCACGACGTCCGCGGCGACGGATACCCGATCGAGGTCACCGGTACCGGCGACTCACCGCTGGGGATGGCGCCGGAGGCATTCCTCCGTGACTACTGGCAGAAGCGGCCCTTGCTGGTACGCAACGCCTTTCCCGGATACCAGTCCCCGATCGAGCCCGGCGACCTGGCCGGGCTGGCCTGCGGAGACGGGGTACTCGCCCGGATCATCCGCCATGACCGGGCCACGGATGCCTGGACCCTCGAGACCGGCCCCTTTCCCGAGGAGAAGTTCCCGGGCATGCCGGACCATGACTGGACCCTGCTGGTGCAGGACGTCGACAAATGGGATCCGGACATCGCCGAGCTGCTGGAACACTTCGTTTTCCTGCCCCGCTGGCGGCTGGACGACATCATGGTCTCCTTCGCCGCCCCCGGTGGCTCGGTGGGGGCGCACATCGACCAGTACGACGTATTCCTGCTCCAGGCCCACGGACACCGCCGCTGGCAGATCGATGCCTCGCCGAACCCGCCGACCGGGTTCCGCGACGACGTCGAGCTCAAGCTGCTTCGGCAATTCACCCCGAGCCACGACTGGGTGCTCGGGCCCGGCGACATGCTCTACCTGCCGCCGGGCGTCCCGCACCATGGGGTGGCCGAGGATGCCTGCCTGACGTTCTCGGTCGGCATGCGCGCACCTTCGGCCGCCGAGCTGCTGGGCGACTACGTGGACCACGTGCTCGCCGACGAGGACGACAGCGTGCGATACCAGGACCCGGACCTCGTATTGCCCGATGATCCGGCGCGGATCGACGCGGCCGCGCTGGCCCGGGTGGGACAGGCACTGGACCGGCTGCGCACCGACCCGGCCGGCATCGGCGACTGGTTCGGCCGTTTCATCACTACCTACCGCAACGCGGTGGAAGTCACCGCGGCGCCGGACCTTCCGCCCCCGGCGGAAGTGGAACGGCGACTGCAGGCTGGGGCAGTCCTGCACCGCCATCCCTATTCCCGGATGGCGTGGCTGGGGGACGCAGGCGAGGCACGGCTCTACGCCAACGGCGACGCCTGGGCGGTTCCCGAGGCCGATGCCCGGCGCCTCGCCAACTGCAGCGAACTCGACGCCGACATCTTCCAGGCCCTTTCGCCGGCGGGCCGTAGCTGCCTGCTGGAGCTGGTGCAGGCCGGCCATTTCCTGCCACCGCACGACGAGGACTGACCCATGGCGCATGGCGGCTTCCGCATCGAGCACGTCGAGTACCGGGCCGCCAGTGCCCTGCTGCAAGCGGTCCGCCATCCGGTCTTCATAGACGAACAACAGGTGCCTGCCGAACTGGAGTGGGACGAGCTCGACGAGCCCAGCCACCACGTCCTTGCCCTGGCTGACGACGGCACGCCGATCGGTACCGGTCGCCTGACACCCCGGCGGACGATCGGCCGCATGGCGGTAGTGCGCGCCTGGCGTGGACGGGGCGTGGGCGAGGCGGTGCTCCAGGCGCTGGTGCAAAAGGCACGTGAGGCCGGTTGGCCGGAGGTCACGCTGGCCGCGCAGACGCACGCCCTGGGATTCTATGCCCGCGCCGGGTTCCTGCCCGAAGGCGAGCACTTCGACGACGCCGGCATCGAGCACCTGCGGATGCGCCTTGCACTCGAAGGGCCGGCAACGATCGTCGACCGGCGCGCCCTGGTCGCCGCGACACTCGGTGTGATCGCCAACACCAGTCGCCGGCTCGTGCTCTACAGCCGCGACCTCGATCCCGGAGTGCTTGACCGCCCCGAGGTCGTCGATGCGTTCCGGCGGCTGGCGACCGCCCGTGGAGAGATCCGGGTCCTGCTGCAGGATCCGCTCGCCGCCCGGCAATCGCTGGCGCCGCTCATCGAACTGGGCCAGCGCCTGCCCAGCGCGCTGTCGTTCCGCGCGGTGGAGGAGCAGGTCGATCGCGCCTACCCCTCCGCCTTCATGGCCAGTGACCGCGGCGCCTGGCTGTTCCGCCCGCTGGGGCACCGGCCCGAAGGCGAGACCTCGATCGCGCACCGTGCCCGCGCACGGCAACTGCTGGGGATATTCGAGCCCTTCTGGGAGCGCGCGCGCCCTTGCACCGAGTTCCGCGCGCTGGGGATATGAGCCCGGGACTGAACCTGAATGAACCGTACCGGCATGGAAACGGAACAATCCTTCCGGTTTGTCGTTTTTTGCCACCGCCGCGATAACCACGCCGGCTATAATCGGCAGTCTTGAGTACCTGAACAGGCGCCAAGAGTGCCTCGGGTGCCATCCTTCCCCACCTCGAGTCGCCATCCGTCATCGTGACCAGCATCCTCAAGCAGTTCGCCCAGTCCTCCCAGCTCGGCGCCAACGCCGCCTACATCGAAGACCTCTATGAGCAGTACCTGGTCGCGCCCGACAGCGTGGACGCGGGCTGGCGCAGGTACTTCGACGGCCTGAAGGGCCGGGAGGCAGGCGACGTCCCCCATTCCGCGGTCCTGGAGACCATCCGGGAGGCGTCGCGCAACGCCGGGCGCAGTGCCGCGCCGCATGGCGACGAGCGCGAGCGCAACGTCGGCAGGCTGATCACCGCCTACCGCTCACGCGGGCACCTGGGCGCCAACCTCGATCCGCTCGGCCTGTCCAAGCGCGTCGACGCCCCGGACCTGGAGCTCGGCTTCCACGGCCTGTCCGGCAGTGATCTGGGCGACGAGTTCAGCACGGGCGGTGTCGCCGGCAACGACCGGATGAAGCTCGGTGACCTGTTCAAGCTGCTCAAGTCGACCTATACCGGGTCGATCGGCGCGGAGTTCATGCACATCGCCGAGGCCGAGCAGCGCCGCTGGATCTACCAGCGCCTGGAGAAGGCCGGCGGCAAGTACGGTCGCAGCGCCGAACAGAAGAAGCGCATCCTCGAGCGCCTCATTGCAGCCGACGGGCTGGAGCGGTACCTGGGCACCAAGTACGTCGGCCAGAAGCGCTTCTCGCTCGAGGGTGGCGATGCCCTGATCCCGCTGATGGACACCACCATCCGCCGCGCCGGCGAGCAGGGTGCCCAGGAAGTGGTGATCGGCATGGCCCACCGTGGCCGGCTGAACGTGCTGGTCAACACCCTGGGCAAGCCCCCGCGCAAGCTGTTCGACGAGTTCGAAGGCAAGTTCGAACACAACGAACTGGCCCACGCCGGCGACGTGAAGTACCACATGGGCTTCAGCGCCGACGTCGCGACCCCGGGCGGCCCGGTCCACCTGGCACTGGCCTTCAACCCCTCGCACCTGGAGATCGTCGACCCGGTGGTCGCCGGCTCGGTGCGCTCGCGCCAGACCCGCCGCGGCGGCGATGCCGCGCGCAAGCAGGTGGTGCCGGTGCTGATCCACGGCGACGCCGCGTTCGCCGGCCAGGGCGTGGTGATGGAGCTGTTCCAGATGTCGCAGGCCCGCGGGTTCCGCGTCGGCGGCACGGTCCACATCGTCATCAACAACCAGGTCGGCTTCACCACCAGCGAGACCGAGGACGCCCGCTCCACCCTGTACTGCACCGACGTGGCGAAGATGGTTGGCGCGCCCGTCCTGCACGTCAACGGCGACGACCCCGAGGCGGTGGTCTTCTGCGCCGAGCTGGCGCTCGACTTCCGCAACACCTTCGGCAAGGACGTGGTCATCGACCTGGTCTGCTACCGCCGCAACGGCCACAACGAGGCGGACGAGCCGGCCGCTACCCAGCCGCTGATGTACCAGGTGATCCGCAAGCACCCGGTCCCGCGCGAGCTGTACGCCCGCAAGCTGATCGACGAGGGCGTGATCGACGGCGACGAGGCGAAGGCCATGGTCGACGCCTACCGCGACAAGCTCGACGCCGGCGAGGTCACCACCGACGTGGTCACCGTGAAGCCCGACGAGTTCACCGTCGACTGGAACCGCTTCATGCGCGGCAAGCTCGCGGACCCGGTCGACACCCGCTTCGACCGGGACCACCTCGGCCAGCTCGCCCAGCGCATCAACACCATCCCCGAGGCGTTCAAGCTGCATCCGCGCGTGGACAAGATCTACGCCGACCGTCGCAAGATGGCCGCCGGCGAGCTCCCGGGTGACTGGGGCTTCGCCGAGAACCTCGCCTACGCCAGTCTGCTGAGCGAGGGGTACAAGCTGCGCCTGGTGGGCCAGGACAGCGGCCGTGGCACCTTCTTCCACCGCCACGCGATCCTGCACGAGCAGACCACCGACGAGTACTACCTGCCCCTGCGCGAACTGGTGCAGGAGCCGTCCGACGTCACCATCATCGACTCGCTGCTCAGCGAGGAGGCGGTGATGGCGTTCGAATACGGCTACGCCACTGCCGACCCGAACACCCTGGACATCTGGGAGGCCCAGTTCGGCGACTTCGCCAACGGCGCCCAGGTCGTCATCGACCAGTTCCTCTCCTCCGGCGAGGCCAAGTGGGGACGCCTGTGCGGGCTGGCCCTGTTCCTGCCGCACGGGTACGAAGGCCAGGGCCCCGAACACAGCTCGGCACGCCTGGAGCGCTTCCTGCAGCTGTGTGCGCTGGACAACATGGTGGTCTGCACCCCGACCACCCCGGCCCAGGCGTTCCACATGATCCGCCGCCAGATGCACATGCAGACCCGCAAGCCGCTGGTGGTCATGACGCCCAAGTCGCTGCTGCGGCACAAGCTCGCGGTGTCCTCGCTGGACGAGCTGTCCGGCGGTGGCTTCCAGAAGCTGATCCCGGACGGCTCGGCCGACCCGGCCAAGGTCAAGCGCGTGATCGTCTGCGGTGGCAAGGTCTACTACGACCTGCTGGAGGAGGCGCAGAAGCGCGGCGCCGACGATGTGGCGCTGGTCCGCGTCGAGCAGCTGTACCCGTTCCCGCGCGAGGAGCTGGCCGCCGAGCTGGCGCGGTTCCCGAAGGCCGACGTGGTCTGGTGCCAGGAAGAGCCCCAGAACCAGGGCGCGTGGTACCAGATCCGCCACCACCTGACCCACTGCCTGGCCGAGGGCCAGGGGCTGAACTACGCCGGCCGTCCGCGCTCCCCCTCCCCGGCCGTAGGCCACTTCGCCGACCACGTGGTCGAACAGGAGCGCCTGGTTGCCGACGCCCTGGTCAACCCGCTGCGCGGCGAGAACCCCACCGACTGAGCCCGTGGCCGCGGCGCCCCGCGGCCTTCCACCCCAATACGCCTTCCAAAGACTTCAGGATGCCAACCCCATGAGCACCGAGATCAAAGTACCGGTCCTGCCCGAATCCGTTTCCGACGCGACCATTGCCACCTGGCACAAGAAGCCGGGCGACGCCGTCAGCCGCGACGAGAACCTGGTCGACCTCGAGACCGACAAGGTCGTCCTGGAGGTCCCCTCCCCGGTCGACGGCGTGCTCAAGGAGATCAAGTTCGACTCCGGCGACACCGTGACCAGCGAGCAGGTGCTGGCGATCGTCGAGGAAGGCGCCGTCGCCGAGGCGGGTGACAAGGCCGGCAAGCAGGAAGCCGGCGCCGAAGGCGGCAAGCAGGAAGAGAAGAAGCCGGAGGCAGCCAAGGCCCCGGCGCCGGCGCAGTCGGGCGGCAAGGCGGACTCGCTGCCTCCGGGCGCCCGCTTCACCGCCAACAAGGAAGGCATCGACCCGTCGCAGGTCGAGGGCACCGGCCGCCGTGGCGCGGTCACCAAGGAAGACCTGGTCAACTACGCGCGCAACGCCGGCGTGGGCAAGGCCGGGGGCAACCGCCCCGAGGAGCGCGTGCCGATGACGCGCATGCGCGCCCGCATCGCCGAGCGCCTGATGCAGTCCAAGGATTCGATCGCGATGCTGACCTCGTTCAACGAGGTCAACATGAAGGCGGTCATGGACCTGCGCAAGAGCCAGGGCGAGGACTTCAGGAACGAGCACGGCATCAAGCTCGGCTTCATGAGCTTCTTCGTGAAGGCCGTGGCCAACGCCCTGCAGCGCTACCCGGTGGTCAATGCCTCGGTGGACGGGAACGACATCGTCTACCACGGCTATGCCGATGTCTCGATCGCCGTTTCGACCGATCGCGGCCTGGTCACCCCGGTGCTGCGCAACGCCGAATCGATGAGCTTCGCCGAGATCGAGCAGCAGATCGCCGACTACGCGACCAAGGCACGCGAGGGCGGGCTGAAGCTCGAGGACCTGCAGGGCGGCACGTTCACCATCACCAACGGCGGCACCTTCGGCTCGCTGTTCTCGACCCCGATCGTCAACCCGCCGCAGAGCGCCATCCTCGGCATGCACGCGATCAAGGAGCGGGCGATCGTGGAGAACGGGCAAGTGGTCGCCGCGCCGATGATGTACATCGCCATCAGCTACGACCACCGCATCATCGACGGCAAGGACGCAGTGCTGTTCCTGGTCGACATCAAGAACCAGCTCGAGAACCCGCAGCGCATGCTGCTGGGCCTGTAAGGGGGACGGACATGGCAGATCAATTCGACGTCGTCGTCATCGGGGCCGGCCCTGCCGGTTACCACGCCGCCATCCGCGCCGCCCAGCTGGGCCTGAAGACCGCATGCATCGACGCTGCGCTGGGCAAGGACGGCAAGCCCGCGCTGGGCGGTACCTGCCTGCGCGTGGGCTGCATCCCGTCCAAGGCGCTGCTCGACAGCTCGCGCCAGTTCTGGAACCTCGGGCACATCTTCGGGCAGCACGGCATCACCACCAGCGACGCCGCGATCGACGTGCCGACCATGATCGGCCGCAAGGACAAGATCGTTAAGCAGTTCACCGGCGGCATCGCCCAGCTGTTCAAGGCCAACAAGGTCGCCGCGTACTACGGCTTCGGCACCCTGCACAAGGGCAACGTGGTCAAGGTCAGGCAGCACGACGGCAGCGAGGTCGAGCTCAAGGGCACCAACGTGATCCTGGCTGCCGGTTCGGACTCGATCGAACTGCCGTTCGCCAGGTTCGACGGCGAGAACATCGTCGACAACGTCGGTGCGCTGGATTTCCAGTCCACCCCGAAGCGCCTGGGGGTGATCGGCGCCGGCGTCATCGGCCTGGAGCTGGGCAGCGTATGGAAGCGCCTGGGCGCTGAGGTCACCGTGCTGGAAGCGGTCGACAGCTTCCTGCCCGCCGCCGATGCCGAGGTCGCCCGGGTTGCCGCCCGCGAGTTCAAGAAGCAGGGCCTGGACATCCGGGTCGGCGCCAAGGTCAGCAAGGCCGAGGTCAAGGACGGCGCCGAGGGCAAGGAAGTCCACGTCACCTACACCGGCAAGGACGGCGAGCAGACCCTGGTGTTCGACAAGCTGCTGGTGGCGGTCGGTCGCAAGGCGGCATCGAAGGGCCTGCTGGCCGACGACACCGGCGTGAAGCTCGACGAGCGTGGCCGGATCGAGGTCGACGAGCACTGCCACACCGGCGTCGACGGGGTCTGGGCCGTGGGTGACTGCGTGCGCGGCCCGATGCTGGCGCACAAGGGCTTCGAGGAAGGCATCGCGGTTGCCGAGCTGATCGGCGGCCTGCCCGGCCACGTCAACCTCGAGACCATCCCGTGGGTCATCTACACCGAGCCGGAGCTGGCCTGGGTCGGCAAGACCGAGGAGCAGCTCAAGGAAGAAGGCATCCCCTACAAGGCCGGCAGCTTCCCGTTCGCGGCCAATGGCCGAGCCGTGGCCATGGCCGAGCCGGCCGGCTTCGTGAAGGTCCTGGCGCACGCCGAGACTGATCGCGTGCTGGGCATGCACCTGGTCGGCGCCAACGTGTCCGAGCTGGTCCACGAGGGCGTGTTGACGATGGAGTTCAGAGGTTCGGCGGACGACCTGGCGCGGATCTGCCATGCGCACCCGAGCCTGTCGGAGGTGATCCACGACGCCGCCATGGCGGTGGACAAGCGGGCGATCCACAAGGCCAACTGACCGCCGGGCGCGGAGTCCGCCGGGGCGCGCCACGCACCCCGTCCGCGACACGCTGCAAGCACGTCCATGCAAGCCCTTCGGCCGCGTCCATGCGGCCGAAGCCCGCGGACGGGGGCATGCGGCGCCAACGCCCTCCCACACTCTGCCGGTGATCCCGTGATGGACGCCGGCAGTTTCATTTCCGGAGTCATCGAATGCGTTCCATCTGTGTCTATTGCGGCTCCAATGTCGGCGCCGACCCACGCTTCGGGGAGGCGGCGGCGCGGGTCGGGCGGAGGCTCGCGGACGAAGGGCTGGGTCTGGTGTACGGCGGGGGCAACGTGGGCCTCATGGGCATCGTTGCCGACGCCGTGCTCGAGGCGGGCGGCGAGGTGACCGGGGTGATTCCCGAGCAGCTGGTCAACCTGGAGATGGCGCACCGGGGTGCCACCCGGCTGGAAGTCGTGGCGAGCATGCACCAGCGCAAGCAGCGGATGTTCGACCTGGCAGACGGCTTCATCGCCCTGCCCGGCGGCTTCGGCACGCTGGAGGAAATGTTCGAGATGCTGACCTGGCGCCAGCTGGGGATCGGTGACAAGCCTTGTGCGTTCCTCGACGTGGAAGGCTTCTACCAGCCGCTGGCGGCGCTGATGGACCGGATGGTCTCGGAGCGGTTCGTGCACCCCGAACAGCGCCAGGACATGTGGCTGGGCGAGGATATCGACGCGATGCTGGCCTGGATGCGTGCCTACCGCCCGTTGCCCAACGGAAAATGGCTGGAAGGCAAGAAGCGCACGGCACTGCGCTGAGCCCACTTGCGCGGGGATGTCGCACAATGGCCCTCCCCCTCCTGGAGTGCCGGCCACGTGAGCATCCCTGCCCGATTCGACGCCTTCCGTATCCACAACGACGACGCCGGCTATCGCAGCGGCATCGAACAGGTCTCGCTCGAGGACCTCGCACCGGGCGAGGTGGTGATCGAGGCGGCGCACTCCTCGGTCAATTTCAAGGACGCACTCGCCGGGACTGGCAAGGGCAAGATCCTCCGGCGCTTTCCACTGGTCGGCAGCATCGACGTGGCCGGCCACGTGGTCCGCTCGAGCGATCCGGCGTTCCGCGAAGGCGACAAGGTCCTGGCCACCGGTTCCGGGCTCAGCGAAACCCGCGATGGCGGCTACAGCCGGTTCGTACGCCTCGAGTCCAGGTGGACGATCCCCTTGCCCGCCGGGCTGGACCTGCGCGAGAGCATGATCCTGGGTACTGCGGGCTTCACCGCGGCACTGGCGCTGTTCCGGATGGTGGAGAACCGCCAGGCGCCAGGACTGGGTCCGTTGGTGGTGACCGGCGCCACGGGTGGGGTCGGCTCACTGGCGGTGGCGATCTTCAGCAAGGCCGGCTACGAGGTGCATGCGGTCAGCGGCAAGGCCGACCAGCATGACTACCTGCGCGCGCTCGGCGCACGGGAAGTGCTCGGCCGCGACGCCCTGTCCACCCGCCGGCCGCTGGAGTCGGCACGCTTTGGCGGGGGGCTCGACAACGTGGGCGGGCCGATGCTGGCCAGCCTGCTCGCACAGACCGCACCCTACGGCAACGTCGCCTCCGCGGGCCTGGCCGCATCGGCGGAGCTGGACGCCACGGTGATGCCATTCATCATCCGCGGCGTATCGCTCCTGGGCGTCGCCTCGGCAGGCACCGCGCGCGACATCCGCGAGGCGGTCTGGCAGCACCTCGCGACCGACTGGAAACCCGAAGCCCTCGACCGGATCTGCACGCGTGAAGTCGGACTCGAGGGCCTGCCGGAGGTCTTCGAGCTGATGCTCGCGGGTGGCTCACTGGGTCGCACCCTGGTCACATTCTGACCTTGCTTGCCACGCCGCGGCACGCAGCTACAATCGTCGTGTTCCAAGTCCGGAGTCCCCATGGCCCGCATCCTCATCGTCGATGACTCGCCCTCGCAGCTGGTGGGCATCCGGCGGATCGTGGAGAAACTCGGCCATGAGGCCCTTTCCGCCGAGGACGGCGCTGAAGGCGTCGAGGTGGCCCGGCGCGAACTCCCCGACCTCATTCTCATGGACGTGGTCATGCCGAACCTCAACGGGTTCCAGGCCACGCGCTCGCTGTGCCGAGACGAGGCCACCCGGCACATCCCGGTCGTCCTGGTGACCACCAAGGACCAGGAGACCGACCGTGTCTGGGGCATGCGACAGGGCGCCCGCGCCTACATCACCAAGCCGTTCAACGAAGCCGACCTGGCCGAGATCATCGCCGAGCTGCTCCCGGGCTGAGGCCTGCTGCCGGCAGGCCTCGCCGGATCACCGCGCCTAGGCGCGCCGCCAGGAATCTCCGAACGCATCGCGCATCCGTTCGTAGGCCGCGACCTGTGCGTTGTCGTGCGGAACCGGCGCCAGCACTTCCAGCTCGACGATCTGGTCGCCGTCGGCGGCCCCGGAACGACCTGGCAACCCGCGCCCCCGAAGGCGCAGCTTGCGCCCAGCCTCGGATCGGGGCGGGATCCGCAGCTCCACCTGCCCTCCCAGGGTCGGCACGGTGACCGTAGTGCCCAGCGCCGCCTCCCACGGGGCGACCGGGAGCACATGGATGACGTTGTTGCCGTCCACTTCGAACTGCGGGTGGGCGGCGTATTCGACTTCCAGCAGCAGGTCGCCGCCGCCACTGCCCTGCCCTGCAAGGCGTATCGACTTCCCCGGCGGAATGCCCTTCGGCACCTTGAGATCGAGCGCCTTGCCGCCGACGTTGATCCGGATGCTGCCGCCCGAGTACACCGCTTCCAGCGGCACCGACAGCTTCGCCCGGGTATCGCGGCGCTGCCGGGCGCCGGACGGTTGGCGGAACCCGCCGTGGCCCTGCGCGCCACCGAAGCCCCGGCCCTGGCCGAACAGCTGCTCGAAGAAGTCGCTGAACCCGCCGCCCGCACCACCACCGGCGAAGATCTCCTCGAAGTCGACGCCGTCGAAGCCCCCTCCGAAGCCCCCGGGCGGCGGGCGAACCTCGTCGCCGGGCCGATAGCCGCGCGCGCGCAGCTGGTCGTAGGCGGCACGCTTCTGCGGGTCACGCAGCGCCTCGTAGGCCTCGTTGACCGCCTTGAACCGGTCCTCCGCGTCGGCCTCCTTGCTCACGTCAGGGTGGTACTTGCGCGCCAGCCTGCGATAAGCGGTCTTGATCTCCGCCTCTCCCGCGCTGGGCTCGACCCCCAGGATGTCGTAGTAATCCTTGAACTGCATTGATGGCTCCGCGTTATGCCTGCGTCCGGTCCAGCCCGACATGGTTGCTCCGGCGACCTGCTTCAAGGCGTGAGCGACCCGCGGCGCGCCGGCCGATACACTGCACTCTTTCCCTGTTGGAGATCCAGATGACCATCAACGTCGGTGACGCCATCCCCGAAGTGCCGCTCAAGCGCATCGCCAATGGCGGCGTGGAGACGGTCGACACGCGTGCCCTGTTCGGCGAGGGCAAGACCGTCCTGTTCGCCGTGCCCGGCGCCTTCACCCCGACCTGTTCCGAGCAGCACCTGCCGGGCTTCGTGCAGCACTTCCAGGACTTCCGCGACCGAGGCGTCAAAGTGGCCTGCCTGTCGGTCAACGACCCCTTCGTGATGCAGGCCTGGGGCAAGAGCCAGGATGTTCCCGAAGGGATGATGATGCTGGCCGACGGCAATGCCGAGTTCACCCGGGCGCTCGGCCTGGAGCTGGATGCGAGCGGCTACGGCATGGGCACGCGCGCCAAGCGCTTCGCGATGGTGATCGAGGACGGCGTGGTGCGAGGGCTGTTCGTCGAGGCGCCGGGCGAGTACCGGGTTTCGTCGGCCGAACACGTGCTGGCCCAACTGGGCTGAGCGGCCCGGACGGTCGCAATGCGGAAGGGCCGGCAAATGCCGGCCCTTCCGTGTTCCACCGTCAGCCCTGGAGTCAGGCCGGGGCGCCGGGCTGTTCCGGGTCGCCGCCATCGGACGGCGCAGGCGTGTCCGGGGCCGCGTCCACCGCGGCGTCGACGCCCTCCCCGCCATCAGGCTCGCCACCCGCCCCGTCATCGTCGTCCAACGAGGCATCCAGCCGTTCGACCGCCTGCAGGGTCTCGCCTTCCCCGACCCGCATCAGGGTCACGCCCTGGGTGTTGCGGCCGACCTGGGAGATTTCCGAAGCACGGGTGCGCACCAGGGTGCCGCCATCGGAAATCAGCAGCACCTCGTGCTCCTCGCTCAGCTGGATCGCACCGACCAGCCGGCCGTTGCGCTCACTGGTGCGGATCGCCAGGACCCCCTGGGTGCCACGGCTCTTGCGCGGGTACTCCTCGAGCGGTGTGCGCTTGCCGAAACCGCGGGCGCTGGCGGTCAGGATGTCGCCATCCCCTTCCACCACCACCAGGCTGACCACGTGCTCGCCCTCCGGCAGGCGCATGCCGCGCACGCCAGTGGCAGTCCGCCCCATCCCGCGGACCTCGCCCTCGTCGAAGCGCACCGCCTTGCCGTGGCTGGAGAACAGCATGATGTCGCGGCTGCCGTCAGTCAGCGCCACGTCGACCAGTTCATCGCCCTCGTCGAGGTTGATGGCGATCTTGCCGCGTTGCAGGCGATAGGCGTATTCGGTCAGCGGGGTCTTCTTCACCGTGCCATTGCGGGTGGCGAAGAAGACGTAGCAGTCCTCGCGGTACTCGCGCACCGGCAGCACCGCCTGTACCAGCTCGCCTTCCTCCAGCGGGATCCAGTTGATGATGGGACGGCCCCGGGCGTTGGGCCCGGCATCGGGCAGCTGGTGCACCGGCAGCCAGAACACCCGCCCGGCGCTGGTGAAGGTCAACAGCGTGTCGTGCGTATTGACCAGCCACAGGCGCTCGATGAAGTCCTCGTCCTTCATGGACGCGGCGTTGCGGCCACGGCCACCGCGCTTCTGCGCCCGGTAGCTGCTCACCGGCTGGCGCTTGGCGTAACCGGTATGGGACAGCGTGACCACGACATCCTCGGGCGCGATCAGGTCGAGGATGTCCAGGTCCTCCTCGCTCTCGCGGATCTCGCTGCGGCGCTCGTCGCCGAATTCCTCGCGCAGGTCGCGCAGCTCGGTGCGGATCACCTCCAGCAGGACCTCGGGATCCTCCAGGATCTCGATCAATCCGCGGATGGTCTCCAGCAGCTGGCGGTACTCGTCGGTGAGCTTGTCCTGCTCCAGCCCGGTCAGGCGGTGCAGGCGCATTTCCAGGATCTGCTGGGCCTGGATCTCGGTCAGGCGGTACTGGCCATCGATCAGGCCGACGCCCCGGGGCAGGTCTTCCGGCTTGGAGGCCTCAGCCCCGGCCGCGGCGAGCAGCGTTGCGACCAGGCCCGGCTCCCAGGTGCGCGCAAGCATGCGCTCGCGTGCTTCCACCGGGGTCGGCGAGGACTTGATCAGCTCGATCATCTCGTCGATGTTGGCCAGCGCGACCGTCAGGCCCTCGAGCACGTGGGCCCGTGCGCGGGCCTTGCGCAGCTCGAAGATGGTCCGGCGGGTCACCACCTCGCGACGGTGGCGCACGAAGGCTTCCAGCACGCCCCTGAGGTTCACCAGGCGCGGACGGCCGTCCACCAGGGCGACCATGTTGATGCCGAACACAGACTCCATCTGGGTCTGCTGGTACAGGTTGTTCAGCACCACGTCGGCGGATTCGCCGCGCTTGATCTCGATGTAGATGCGCATGCCGTCCTTGTCGGACTCGTCGCGCAGCTCGCTGATGCCTTCCAGGCGCTTTTCCTTGACCAGCTCGGCGATCTTCTCGATCAACCGGGCCTTGTTCACCTGGTAGGGGATCTCGGTGACGATGATCGATTCACGGCCATTGTCCGCAACCTCGATCTCGGCACGCGCGCGCATGCGCACGCGGCCGCGGCCGGTCCGGTACGCGGCCTGGATGCCAGCGGTGCCGTTGATGATGCCGGCGGTCGGGAAATCCGGGCCCGGCAGGTACTCCATCAGCCCATCGACGTCGATCTCCGGGTTGTCGATCATCGCGATGGTCGCGTCCACCACCTCGCACAGGTTGTGCGGCGGGATGTTGGTGGCCATGCCCACCGCGATGCCGGCGGAGCCGTTGACCAGCAGGGCCGGCACCCGGGTCGGCATGACCGTGGGTTCGAACTCCTTCTCGTCGTAGTTGGGCTGGAAATCGACGGTTTCCTTGTCGATGTCGGCCATCAGCTGGTGGCTGATCCGCGACATGCGCGCCTCGGTGTAGCGCATCGCCGCCGCCGAGTCGCCATCGATGGAGCCGAAGTTGCCCTGCCCGTCCACCAGCATGTAGCGCAGCGAGAACGGCTGCGCCATGCGCACCAGGGTGTCGTACACCGCCGAGTCGCCGTGCGGGTGGAACTTGCCGATGACGTCGCCGACGATTCGCGCCGACTTGTAGTACGGCTTGTTGCTGTGGGCGCCGAGCTCGTGCATGGCGAACAGCACCCGGCGGTGTACCGGCTTCAGGCCGTCGCGGATGTCCGGGAGCGCGCGGCCCACGATCACGCTCATCGCGTAATCGAGATAGCTGCGGCGCATCTCGTCCTCGAGGTTTACGGGGATGATTTCCTTGGCGGATTCGGCCATCGGGTTTCCGTTTCACGCTCCTCGCGGAGCAGGGTGCACAAGACGTGAAATGATAGCACAAGGGGCCCGCCAACGCAGGCGGTTTCGACGGAAAAACAATGACTTAGCCGAAGACGGCCCGCATCGCCCCGGCGTCCGGCTTCTCGACCACCCCGCGCTCGGTGACGATCGCGTCGATCAGGCCATGCGGCGTGACGTCGAACACCGGGTTCCAGGCCTCGACGCCCGATGCCGCCGTGCGCACGCCACCCACGCCGAACAGCTCCCCCGGATCACGCTCCTCGATATGGATCGCGTCGCCATCGGGCGTCGCCATGTCGACCGTGGACGAGGGCGCGGCGACCATGAAGCCGACCCCGTGGTGCCGCGCGGCGATGGCCAGCTGGTAGGTCCCGATCTTGTTGGCGGTATCGCCATTGGCGCAGATCCGGTCGGCGCCGACGATGACCCACTGCACCCGCCCGGTACGCATCAGGTGCGCGGCCGCGGCGTCTGCGATCAGGGTGGGCGCGATGCCATCCTGCCCAAGCTCCCACACGGTCAGGCGCGCGCCCTGCAGCCATGGGCGCGTCTCGCCCGCATAGACCCGTCCGATCCGTCCCTGGGCCACGCCGGCGCGGATCACCCCGAGCGCCGTGCCAAACCCTGCGGTGGCCAGCGAACCGGTATTGCAGTGCGTGAGCACATTGCTGCCCGGCTCGATCAGCGCCGCCCCGAGCGCGCCCATGCGACGGTTGGCGGCGAGGTCCTCCTCCGCAATGGACAGGGCCTGGCGCTCCCGCGCCTGGCGCCACTCCGGTCCCGCGCCGGGCAGCACCGCACGCATCCGCGCCAGCGCCCAGGCCAGGTTGACCGCGGTCGGGCGGGCGGCGTTGAGTTCCTCGATCGCCGGCTGCAGCCGCACTGCCGCTTCGCCGCCGTCGAGCGCCTCGATGCTCCGGGACGCCAGCACCACGCCCCATGCAGCCGCGATGCCGATCGCCGGGGCGCCGCGCACCGTCAGGCTCCGGATCGCTTCCGCGACTTCCGCACTGGCAATGCAGCGCACGTAGCCGACCTCGAACGGCAGCTTGCGCTGGTCGAGCAGCTCCAGCGCGTCACCGGTCCAGCGGATCGGGCGGACGCGGTCGTAGCGGTCGAAATCGAAATTGTCCATCGGGGCTCAGGCGTGGTCGAAGTCGAAGGCAAGCACGTCGGCGATGCGGCCGGTGCCCAGCATGGCCATCAGCAGCCGGTCGATGCCCACCGCAACCCCGCTGCACGCCGGCATGCCGGATTCCAGCGCGGCCAGCAGCGCCTGGTCCAGCGGTGGCAGCACGTCGCCGCGCTCGCGGCGGACCGCATGGTCGCGCTCGAAACGCGCCCGCTGCTCGGTTGCGTCGAGCAGTTCGTGGTAGCCGTTGGCAAGTTCCAGCGGCCCCAGGTACAGCTCGAAGCGCTCGGCGACCTCGATGTCATCGCGCCGCGCCACCTTCGCCAGCGCGCACTGGCTCGCCGGGTAGTCGTACACCGCCAGCAGCTGGTCGGAAGGCAGGCCGGGCTGGATCCGGTGGGTCATGAGCAGGTCCAGCCAGTCATCGCGGCCGAGCCCGTCCGGGTCAATGGTGCCGGTGAAGGCGGCCTGCAGGTGCGGCGTCGGCGCCGTCATCGGGTCCAGGCCCAGCCGGTCCAGGAACAGCTCGCGGTAGCTCGCGCGCACAGGCCTTGCATCCCGCCCGACCAGCGCCAGCGCCTCCCGGACCAGCGCCATGGTTTCGTCGACCAGCACCTCCAGCGGCATGCCGACCCGGTACCACTCGAGCATGGTGAACTCCGGGTTGTGGCGGCCGCCGGCCTCGCCATCACGGAACACCCGGCCCAGCTCGTAGCAGTCGCCAATGCCAGCGGCCAGCAACCGTTTCATGGGGAACTCCGCGGACGTGCGCAGCCAGCGCGTCCGGGGTCCGCCATCCGTCCGGCCGGAGAACTCCACCTGGAACGAGGCGATGTTGGGGTCGGTATTGCCGGCGCGCGACATCACCGGGGTCTCCACCTCGAGCACGCCCCGGTCGTCGAAGAACGCGCGGATCCGTGCATTGAGCCTGGCGCGCAGGCGGAGGGCGTCGTGGTTCATGCGCCACGGTGCCCCAGCACGCAGGTCAGGATGTCGCGGTCGTCGTCGCGGAACCCGCTGTCCAGGTAGAGCGCTTTGGCGCGCGGGTTGTGCCGGTTGACCTCCAGCCGCACCACCTCGGCACCCTGCCAGCGGGCCCAGTCGCAGGCCGCGGCCAGCAGGGCGCGGCCCAGCCCGCGGCCACGGGCTTCCGGCTCGAGGTACAGCTCGTCCACCAGCACGTGGCGACCGCCCTGCTCCAGCCTGTAGCACCAGCCCAGCACCAGGTACCCGATCACGCCTCCGGGCGAGTCCGCGAGCAGCACCGCCCCGAGCGACGGGTCGGCCAGCACCTGGTCCAGCCCGCGGCGGACCCGCGGCTCGTCGAGCGGGATGCGGTCCTCCGCGTAGAAGCGCCGCAGCATCGCCAGCAGCGCGTCCGTATCGGCCGGCGTGGCCGGCCTGAGTTCGAATCCGTCGCTCACTTGTGTTCCTCGAAAAACGCCAGCAAGCGCGCCTCGTCCCAGACGTCGACGCCGAGCTGCTCGGCCCTGGCCAGCTTGGAGCCGGCCGCCTCACCCGCCACCACGAAGCTGGTCTTCTTCGAAACGCTCCCCGCCGTCTTGGCCCCGAGGGCCTCGAGCCGCGCCTTTGCCTCGTCCCGTGTCATCGCCGACAGGGTCCCGGTGAGCACCACGGTCTGCCCTTCCAGGGGGCCGGCGGCCACCTCGCCGGGATCCGGCAACAACGCTTCGATGCGGACCATCGCGGCGGCCGACGCTTCCAGCAGCGCGGCATTCGCCGGCACCTCGCGCCAGGACGCGAATGCGGCCGCGGTCTCGGCCGGCAAGCCCGCCGTGACCAGATTGTGCGTGGGGGCCGCAAGCAGCGCCTGCGCGTCCGGGAACGCGCCGGCCAGCTGGCTCGCGCGCAAGGGCGTGATCCTCGGGACTTCCAGGTCGACCAGCAGCGCCTCCAGTCCCATGCCATCCCGCAGCCGTGGCGACGGCGGGTGGGCATCGGTGATCGTCACGCCACGGGCAAGCAGTTCGTCGATGACCTGCTGGTTGCCCGGCTGGTCGAGGAAATGCCCGATCGAGCGCGCCACCTCGCCGCCGATGTCGGGAACCCGCTTGAACAGCGGCCACGGCAGGCGGCGGACCAGCTCCAGGTCACCGAACCAGTGCGCCAGTGCCTTCGCGGTACTTTCGCCGACGTGCTGTATGCCCAGGGCGAACAGGAACCGCTCCAGGGTGGTGTTGCGGCTGCGGTCGATCGCTTCGACCAGGTTCTCGGCCCAGCGCGTGGCGACCTTCCCGGCCCGGACGGTTTCGGGCGTCGTGCCGGCCTGCTCGTCGGCGCGACGCTTCATCTCCAGCAGGTCCTCGACGCTCAGCCGGTAGAGGTCGGCCGGCGAACGCACGTAGTCGAAGTCGGCCAGCGCGGCGATGAAGCGCTCGCCCAGCCCCTCGATGTCCATCGCCCGCCGCGAGGCGAAGTGCCCCAGGGCCTCCTTGCGCTGCGAAGCGCACGTCAGCTCACCCGAACACCGCCAGACGACCGCGCCCTCCTCGCGCACGATCTCCGAGCCGCACACCGGGCAGCGGGTCGGCATGACCCACGGGGCGGCGTCGGGCGGACGGTACTCGGGCAGCACCCGAACCACTTCCGGGATCACGTCCCCGGCACGCCGCACCACGACGGTGTCGCCCCTGCGCACGTCCAGCCGCGCCACCTGGTCGGCGTTGTGCAGGGTCGCGCGGGTCACCGTCACCCCGCCCACCTGGACCGGCTGCATCAGCACCCATGGAGTGACCGCGCCGGTCCGGCCGACGTTCACCTCGACCGATTCCACCACGGTGGTCTGCTCCTGGGCCGGGAACTTGTGCGCCAGTGCCCAGCGCGGGGCCCGTGACACGAAGCCGAGCTCCGCCTGCTCGGCGTAGTCGTCGACCTTGTACACCACCCCGTCGATCTCGAATGGCAGGCCGTCGCGGCGTTCGCCCATGCGCCGGTAGTAGCCGAGCAGGCCGTCCAGCCCACGCACGACCTCGGTCTGCGTGCTCACCGGGAAGCCCCACTCCCGCAGGCGTTGCAGGGTCAGCGAATGGCATTCCGGCAGCTCCCCGCCTTCGACCGCGCCGGTCGCATAGGCGTAGAAGGCCAGCGGCCGTTGCGCGGTCACCCTCGGGTCGATCTGGCGCAGCGACCCCGCAGCACCGTTGCGGGGGTTCGCCAGGACCTTGCCGCCCTGCTCGCGCGCCCTGGCATTCCACGCCTCGAAGCCTGCCACGGGCATGTAGACCTCCCCGCGCACCTCGAGCACCCGGGGCCAGCCGCTGCCGCGCAGCACCAGCGGAATGGCGCGGATGGTCCTCAGGTTGGCGGTGACGTCTTCCCCGGCCGCACCATCGCCACGGGTCGCGCCGCGCACGAACCGGCCGTCCTCGTAACGCAGGCTGATCGCCAGCCCGTCGAGCTTGGGTTCGGCCGAGAACACCGGCTCGTCCTCGCCCAGCACCTGCTGGACGCGGCGCACGAAGTCGGCGACTTCCCCGTCGCTGAAGGCGTTGCCCAGCGACAGCATCGGGATCTCGTGGACGACTTGCCCGAAGGCACCCGACGGCGCGGCGCCTACCCGCCGGGTCGGCGAATCCGGCGTCGCCAGCTCGGGATGCTCGGCCTCCAGCGCCTCCAGCTCGCGCAGCAGCCGGTCGTACTCGGCGTCCGGGATGTCCGGGTCGTCGAGCACGTGATAGCGGTGGTTCGCCTCTTCAAGCCGCGTCCGCAGCCAGGCCGCGCGTGTTGCGTGATCACTCATCGTCGAAATGCCCTGTCACCGCAGCCGGAGCGTGCGGTGCCGCCCGTCACCAGCGCGTCGGCCTGGTGAGTGGCGGCGCTTCGCGCTGGCGGTCATAGGCGCGAAGCTCCTCGCGGATGTGGCCGATGCGCTGGCGGCCGAGGGCATTGCGCTGCTCATCGAGCAACAGCCCGCCCAGCAGTTCCGCCATCCGCTCGGCGGTGGGCAGCATCGCGTCCCAGGCATCCATGGCGCTGACCGGCGCCGGCAGGGTGAGGAAGAACGCGATCGCCGGCGTCTCGACCGACTGGATGTCAGCGAGGTCGAAGCTGCCGGGCTTGACGATGTTGGCCACGGAAAACACCGGCCCACGCTCCGGCTGGCGCTCCACCAGGCGATGGAACACGCCCATGTGGCCGTACACCAGGCCGACCTTTGCCGCGGCAACCACGATGTCGGGCCCGCGCAGCTTCTCGCCGGCCCGCGCCGCCAGGTAGACCGTCACGATCTTGTCGAACGCGTCGGACGGACGCTTGCCCAGTTCGTCGAGGGCGCGCTCCTCGTCGCCGAACAGGCCCTCCTGCGTACCTTCCACCGGCGCCGCCGGCTCCCCTCCGGCCAGCTCGACCTCGAGCTGTTCGCCCAGCGTGGGTTCCACCCGGCCGGGACCGGGCTCTTCGCCACCGCGGGCCACGCGCCTGCCCTGCCCGGGCTTGCGTGGGCGGCCGAAGAACAGGATGGCCAGGATCAGTATCGCGCCGGCGATCAGGATCCAGATCCGCTCCGGGGTCAGCTCGAACATGGTGCGGCTCCTTGGGTCAGGCGGCGCCCGCCAGGCGGGCGGCTTCGGCCAGGTCGACCGAAACCAGCCGGCTCACGCCGGGTTCGCGCATGGTCACGCCCGACAGCTGCTCGGCCGCTTCCATGGTCGCCTTGTTGTGGGTGACGAACAGGAACTGTACCTGCTCGCTCATTTCCTTGACCAACGCTGCCAGCCGGCCGACGTTGGCTTCGTCCAGCGGGGCATCGACCTCGTCGAGCAGGCAGAACGGCGCCGGGTTGAGCTGGAAGATCGCGAACACCAGCGCCACCGCGGTCATCGCCTTCTCGCCGCCCGACAGCAGCGAGATGCTGGAGACCCGCTTGCCCGGCGGACGGGCCATGATCGCCACCCCGGTATCGAGCAGGTCTTCGCCGGTCAGCTCCAGGTAGGCATGGCCACCGCCGAACAGGCGCGGGTAAAGCTGTTGCACGCCGGCGTTCACCCGGTCGAAGGTGTCGCGGAAACGGCCGCGGGTTTCCCGGTCGATCCGGCGGATCGCGTCCTCCAGTGTTTCCAGCGCGGAACTGAGGTCGGCGTCCTGGGCATCGAGGTATTCCTTCCGCTGCGCCGCCTCGGCGTGTTCGGCAATGGCCGCGAGGTTGACCGGCTCCAGCCGGCGCAGCTTCGCGTCCAGCTCGGCCACCATCCGCCCCCAGGCCTCCGGCTCCATGTCCTCGGCCAGGGTATCGGTCACCTCCTGCAGGGCGAACCCGGCCTCGGCGACCGCCTCGGCCAGGCCTTCGGCCTTCAACACCAGCGCCTGCTGCTCCAGCCGCCGCTGTCCGATCGCCTCGCGCTGGGCCAGCGCCTGCTCGTCGCGCTGCTGCCGCACCTGCTCATGCCGGCGCAGTTCGTTGTCGATCTCCTCCAGCGCGGCACGCGCGCTGCTGAGCCTGTGCTCGCTGGCCACCCGTTGCTCCAGTGCGGCCTGGCGCTGCGCCTCGAGCTCCACCAGCGGGTCGCTGCCACGCTCGAGCTGCTCGCTGATCTCGCCAAGCCGGCTGTCCAGCTGCCCGCGTTGCCCGCCCATGCGCTGCAACGCCTGGGTCAGCGAGGCGAACTGGGCCCGCTGCGACTCCAGCGCCAGCGCCAGCGAATGCACCGCCTCGCGCGAATCACGGGCCTGGTTGCGGGCTTCGTCGCGCGCCTCGGCCAGCCGCCGGCGCTCGGCATCCAGCGCCTGGCGACGGTCTTCCAGCTCGGTCATGCGCCGCACCGCCTCTTCCTGGCGACTGCGTGCTTCACGCGCCAGGCTGCCCGCGGCGGCCTGGGCCTCGGCCAGTTGCGCGAGCTCCGACTCGATGCGGGCGATCCGGTCGCGAGCGTTCTGCAGCCGCCCGTGGTGGCCTTGCAGCTGTCCCGCCAGTTCCGACACGCCACGGTGCGCCATGTACAGTCCGCGCTGCGCCTCCTCGCGCTGCTGCTCGGCCGCCAGCAGCCGCTCGCGCAGCTCGGCCAGCGTGGCTTCAAGGGCCTGCTCACGCTCCAGCAGCGCGTCGATCGCCGCACGCAGCTCCTGGATCTCGCGCTCGCGCAGCAAGGCGCCGTGGCTGGAATCGTGTTCGCGCAGCACCTGCAGCCAGCCGGCGCCCAGGCGCTCACCGCTGCGGGTGACGATGCCGTCGCCCGGATCGAGGCCGGGAAGCAGGACCCTGGCGGCGTCCAGGTCCTCCACCGCACGCAACCGCGCCAGCAGGTGCCGCACCGCCGACGGCCCCCTGACCTTCGCGGCCAAGGAGTCGGCCGGGACGTCCAGCGCCGCGACGCTGCCGTCTACCAGCGCCACGTTCGCATCGACCAGTCCGGAGAGTGCCCCGGCAAGGCGCTCCGGCGACTCCACCAGGACGCCTTCGATCAGCTGGCCGAGTGCTGCCTCGACCGCGGTCTCCCAGCCGGGCTCGACCTCCAGCGACTCGCCCACGCGCCGGGCCGAGTCCAGGCCCTGGCTCCGGAGCCAGCCCAGCGCGGCGCCCTGCTCCTGGCCGAGGGCGGCATGCTGCAGCGCCTCCAGCGAGGACAGCCGGCCGCGCGCCGACTGCGCCTGCTTGCGCACCTCCGCCAGTTCGGACTGGCAGGTGCGCTGCTGCTCGGCCAGCGTGGAGACCGCCTCCTTGCGTGCCTCCACTGCTTCGTTCAGCCCGTCCAACGACAGCTTGCGCTCTTCGTGCTGTTCGACCAGCGACTGCAGCGCGGCGTCGAGCGCTTCCACGTCCAGGCCCGCGTGTTCGGCTTCCAGTGCCTCGCGCCGTCGTTCGGCGTCCAGCGCCTGGCGGTCGAGGTGCTCCAGCCGGGTGCGCTCCACCTCGGCCGCACGCGCCGCCTCGGACTGGGCGCGGGCATGCTCGTCCCAGCGCTGCTGCCAGGCGACCAGCGCCGCCTCCGCCTCGTGGAGGGCATCCTGGCGGGCAGCGTCCTCCTCACGGAGCTGCTCGAGCCGCGGCTCGTCGTGCTCGATGGAGGCGCCCAGCACCTCCAGCCGTGACTGGTCGGCGGCGATGTGCTCGGCGATCTCGGCCAACTGGCTCTCCGCCTCCTGGCGCGCCTTGTGCAGGCGCTGGGCGAGCTCGTGCTGGTGCTGGATCTGCTGCTCGATACGGGCCAGGGTGCCGCCCACTTCGTAGCTTTCCGCCTGCGCCCGGCCTAGGGCCTGCGACGCCTCCTCGCGACGTATGCGTCCGGTCTCGATCTCGCGCTCGGCCTGGCGCTGCTCGGCCACCAGCTGCTCCAGCCGGGTTTCCTGCTGGGCCAGCTTCTCGCGCTGGACCTGCAGCCGGCGCTCCAGGGCGCGGTACTCGAGCGCCTTCCACTCCGCATCGCGCATCGCGCGCTCGGCCTGCAGCGCCTGGTACTGCTCGGCCTGCCGGGCCTGGCGCGCCAGGTGGTGAAGCTGTTTGCCGACCTCCTCGCGCAGGTCGTTGAGCCGGTCGAGGTTCTCGCGGGTATGGCGGATCCGGTTTTCCGTCTCGCGCCGGCGCTCCTTGTACCTGGAGATGCCCGCGGCCTCTTCCAGGTACACCCGGAGGTCCTCGGGCCGGGCCTCGATGATCTGGCTGATCATCCCCTGCTCGATGATCGAGTAGCTGCGCGGCCCCAGGCCGGTGCCCAGGAACAGGTCAGTGATGTCGCGCCTGCGGCACTTGGCGCCGTTGAGGTAGTACTGGCTGCCCCCGTCACGGCTGACGGTGCGCTTCACCGAGATCTCGTTGAACGAAGCGTACTCGCCGGTGATGGTGTGGTCGGAGTTGTCGAAGACCAGTTCCACCATCGCCTGCGAGACCGGCTTGCGCGCGGACGAGCCGGCGAAGATCACGTCGGTCAGCGACTCGCCGCGGAGCCGGCTGGCCGAGCTCTCGCCCATCACCCAGCGCACCGCGTCGATGATGTTGGACTTGCCGCAGCCGTTGGGGCCGACCACCCCGGTCATGTTGGTCGGGAGATGCAGCGTGGTCGGGTCCACGAAGGACTTGAAGCCCGACAGCTTGATGGTGGACAGACGCATGCGTGGCAGGTGCCTCGGGCGCCGGGATTCGACGGACCGGCGAGTATAGCGGCGGCACCGCCGGCTACGGGATCAGCCGGCGGCAGGCTCGTCGGGGGTCCGGGCGCGGATAGAAAGGGCGTGGATGTCGGTCTCCATCAGGCTCCCCACCGCGGCGTAGACCGCCCGGTGGCGCGCCAATGGCGACAGCCCCTGGAAGGCCGCGCTGACCACCTCCACGTTGAAGTGCCCGCGCCCGTCCCGGGCACCCGCATGTCCGGCATGGCGGGCGCTGTCATCCTCGACTTCCAGCCGGACCGGGGCGAAGGCGGCCTCCAGGGCGGCCCGGATCGCCGGTACGCGGGCCTCGCGCGGCAGCGGGCCGGCACTCACGGCAGCACCGGGTCGAACGGGCGGACCTCGGGTGCGCCATGGACGCCGGCCGCCACGTAGGGGTCAGCGCCGGCCCAGTCGCGCGCTGCCTCGAGCGATTCGAACTCGGCCACGACCAGGCTCCCGCTGTACCCGGCAGGCCCCGGGTCGGCGGAGTCGATCGCCGGACAGGGCCCGGCCAGCAGCAGCCGCCCCTGGTCGCGCAGCAACTCCAGCCGGGCCAGATGCGCGGCACGCGCCTCGCGCCTGCGCTCCAGCGACCCGGGGACGTCCCGGCCCTCGATCACGTACCACATGCACAACCCTCCGCATCAGGCCGTCGATTGTAGCCGTCGCCGGCACTGGACAAGAGCCGGCGGGCGCCCGTACCCTAGCCGGAAGTCAACAGGCCGCCCGGCGCGCCGCGACGCCTCCAGGGCGACCCGGCACCCGGTTTCCCCACGCCCGGCAGATCGCCCGGCGGCCATCCACGGAGTCCGCACCCCCACCACCCTGCGTGGAGAGGCCTGCGACCATTCCGGGGCAAACAGCAAGTCCAGCCTGCCTGGCCGGCGCATCGGCGCCGCCTGGTACCCGGCATTGCAGTGCCGCGGCCTGCCATTGGCATGCCGCATCCGTAGACGCAACCGCCAGAAGACCGCAGTGCCACGGCCCGAGGGGCCGTAGACGCATGACCAACGAACTCGCGCCACACGCGACCAGCAACCCGCACGCGCTTGCCGCGCCGCCGCCCCAGCAGCAGGAAATGCCGCTGGCGGTGGTGCACGGCCAGCCGGTGCTGCAGATCCCGCAGGACCTGTACATCCCGCCGGACGCGCTGGAGGTCATCCTCGACGCCTTCGAAGGACCGCTGGACCTGCTGCTGTACCTGATCCGGCGCCAGAACCTGGACATCCTCGACATCCCGGTGGCGGACATCACCCGCCAGTACGTCGACTACATCCAGGCCATGCACCAGATGCGCTTCGAGCTGGCCGCCGAGTACCTGGTGATGGCCGCGATCCTGGCCGAGATCAAGTCGCGCATGCTGCTGCCCCGCCCTCCTTCCGAGGACGGCGAGGAAGAGGATCCCCGCGCGGAGCTGGTCCGCCGGCTGCAGGAGTACGAGCGTTTCAAGCAGGCTGCCGAGGACATCGACAGCCTGCCCCGGCAGGACCGCGACACTTCGGTTGCCCAGGCCTTCGTGCCCGACCGTGCGTCGGTCCGGCTGCCTCCCGAGGTGGACCTGCGCGAGATGCTGCTGGCCCTGCACGACGTGTTCAAGCGCGCCGAGCTCTACACCCGGCACGCGATCAAGCGCGACGCGCTCAGCGTGCGCCAGCGCATGGGCGAGCTGCTGCAGCGGCTGGGCGACGGCGTCTTCCACCCGTTCGAGGGCCTGTTCGACCCCGCCGAAGGCCGCACCGGCGTGGTGGTGACCTTCCTGGGCGTGCTGACCCTGGCCAAGGAACAGCTGGTCGAGATCGTGCAGGAGGCGGGTGGCACGCGCTCGGCGAACGGCCGGCTGCTTCCCGCGCCGATCTACGTCAGGTCCCTGGCCACCGGAGCGGACCCTGGCGAAATCACGCTGAGCAGCGAATTCGATGACGAGCCCGCCAACGACCCGGACGCGAGCGCCTGACCCGGGTGTCGGCAGAAACCGGATGAGCATGGACCAGACACAGATCACCCGAATCGTCGAAGCGGCGTTGCTTGCTTCCAGCCAGCCGCTCACGGCCGCCCAGCTCGCGGCATTGTTCACCGAGGAGGAAGCACTGCCGTCCGGTGCCATCGCCCGGGCACTGGAAAGCCTGCAGGCGGCGTGTGCCGACCGTGGCGTGGAACTGGTGGAAGTGGCCTCCGGCTTCCGCTACCAGGTACGAAGCGACGTCCACCCGTGGGTCGCACGCATGTGGACCGAGCGCCAGACCCGCTACACCCGGGCCACGCTGGAGACCCTCGCACTGATCGCCTACCGCCAGCCGATCACCCGTGGCGAGATCGAGCAGGTCCGCGGCGTGGCGGTGAGCAGCAACATCATCAGGTCACTGGAGGAGCGCGAGTGGATCCGGGTCATCGGCCACCGCGACGTCCCCGGCAAGCCGGCACTGTTCGGCACCACCCGGGGCTTCCTCGACTACTTCGGGCTCAAGAGCCTGGACGAACTGCCGCCGCTGTCGGAGCTACGCGACATCGGCGAGCTGGAACCGCAGCTCGCCTTCAATGGCGAGCAGACATCCCCAAAGGAACCGGAGCCCGCCGACGACGGCGCCGCACCCGGCAATGACGCACAGGATGACGACGCCGCGACGGCCTCGTCGGAGCAGGAGCGATGAACGAGCAATCCCGCAACAAACTGACCCTCAAGCGCGGCGGATCCGCCTCCTCCCCCCGGCTCGAAGAGCGCCTGCACAAGGTGCTCGCCCAGGCCGGCCTCGGTTCGCGGCGTGCACTGGAACAGCGCATCGCCGACGGCCTGGTCAAGGTCAACGGCGAGGTCGCGCAGGTTGGCGTCAGCATCGGCAGCGGCGACAAGGTGGAGATCGACGGCCGCCAGTTCGTCGCCAGCGCCCTGACCGAACCGGCGCGCGTGCTGATGTACAACAAGCCCGAGGGCGAGGTCACCACCCGCGAAGACCCCGAGGGCCGGCCGACCATCTTCGACTCGCTGCCTGCGCTGAAGGGCTCGCGCTGGATCGCGATCGGCCGGCTGGACATCAACACCACCGGCCTGTTGCTGCTGACCACCGACGGCGAACTCGCCAACACCCTCATGCACCCCTCGCACGAGGTCGAGCGCGAGTACGTCTGCCGGGTGCGCGCGCCCGAGGGGCTCGAGGACGTTCCCGACGCGATCGTCGACCGGCTGCGTCGCGGCGTGGCGCTGGAAGACGGCCCGGCCCGGTTCGACGAGGTCGAGCGGGGCGGCGGCAGCGACTCCCACGACTGGTTCCGGGTCGTGGTCAAGGAAGGCCGCAACCGCGAGGTCCGCCGGCTGTGGGAGTCGCAGGGCTGCCAGGTCAGCCGGCTCAAGCGCATCCGCTACGGCCAGGTCGCACTGCCTCGCGAACTGCTGCGCGGACAGTCGATCGAGCTTGCGGCCGACCGGGTCGAAAAGCTGCGGCGCGACCTCGGCCTCGAGGACGGTGCGCCTTCGGCGCTGACCCTGCAACCGGTGATCGGCCAGCGCCGGGCGGCCAAGTCGACGATCGACCTGACCGGACGCCACCGGCCCGCGGCCGGGTACGTGGACGGCCACGTGACCACCGCCGACGAGGGGCGCGAGCTGCGCCGCTTCGACAATCTGCGCGAGGACCGTGGCCGGCGCGGCGGCCGTGGCAGGCCGCAGGGAGGGCTGACGGTGAGCGGCGAAGCCGCGGCGCGCCAGTCCCAGAAGCCGTTCAAGCAGCGCAAGGACAAGAGCAGCCGCGGCCTTCCCGATGGCAATCCGGCGGCGTTCCGCACCTGGTACGTCCCCGAAGGCGTGGAGACCGGCCCGGCCGGGCACCGCAATGCCGACGGCCGCAGGCCGCGCGCGGCCCGCCCGGGCCAGGGGGGCAAGCCGCGGGGTCCGTCTGCGCCGCGCCCGTACGGCCATCCGGACAACGCCCCGGGCTTCGCAGGCGAACGTGCCAGTCCCTACGGCGACCGCACGAACAAGCCGCGCGGCGCCAAGCCCGGCGGCCGGGCAGCCCCGGGTGGTCGCCCGGGAGGCAAGCCCGGTCCGGGGGCACGCCGCGGTCCACCTCGTGGCAACAACCCGGGCGGCAATCGCGGTCCCCGCGGCGGCAGTTGAGAGTCCGTTTGCCGGTGCGCGTCAGCGCACCGGCTCGGCCTGCCCGCCAGGCTCGTCGGGCATCGGCCCTTCCTTCTCGCCGGCGGCCGTTCCCTGCGGCGTGACCAGGTACCAGGTTCCCCATTGGTCGGACAGCCGGTGGCCACGGGTGTCGCCTACCGCCTCGTCGCCGGCGTAGTGGTACAGGGGATGGTTGTTGTAGGTCATCTGCTCGGTCCCGTCCGGCCGCCGGATGATGTCGACCAGGACTGGCGCCAGTGCGCCATCGGTCGTGGGCTCGCCCGTGGGCGGCATGACCGGCGCCCAGTCGCGCAGGCAGGCGTCCTTGCATCCGCTGCCGTCGGCGTCACCTTCCAGCAGGTACACCGCGCGCCGGTTGCTGTCGACCACGTAGGCCGGCGCCGCCTCGCCTGCGGTGAACACGCCCAGGGTGTCGGTCACGTCGCTTGCGTCGGTGACCAGCGTGCCGCCCTCGCCCACCCGTGACGGGGTTGCCGGCGTGGCGGAACGGGCCGGATCGGGGTCGGTCTGTTCGCTTGCGGCCGTCCGCCCCGGGGTCGTGTCCGAGGCCTGCTCACGGCTGCAGCCGGCTGCCAGCACAACCACAATCGCCGCTCCCAACAGCATGTTCTTGCCCATCTTGGCTCCTCGATGGCCGCACCCGCGGCCGTGCGCGCGCAGGTTTGCATTGCGGGCGTGAGTGCCGCGACTGCATGCCGCCGGAATGATCCGGATCAAGGCACGCGCTGCGTTCCGGCGCCACCCTGCAGTTGCCCGCGCATCGCGGGATCATGCAAGGAGACAGGCAGATGCTGTTGGAAGTCGAAGGAATGCGCTGCGCGAAGTGCAGCGAGAAGATCCACCAGGCGCTGACGATCGCCGACCCGACCGCAAAGGTGGAGGTCGACCTCGACAGCGGGCGCGTCCGGGTCGAGGGCGTGCTCGGAATGGAGCAGGCGATCGCCGCCCTCCATGGCGCCGGTTATGCCGCGAAGGGCGCGAGGCCGCACAGCGGCGAAGGAAGCGACTGCTGCGGTGGCTGCTCCTGAGTCAGGTCGCCGAGTGCACCTCCGCCAGTGCTTCGCGTACCGGGACGGCGGCGGTCGGGCGCACCAGCCGCGCCACTTCCACGCCGTCCCTCAGGAACACCAGCGTCGGCCACAGCTTGACTCCGAAGCTGCGACCCAGCCGGCGCCCACGGCCGTCCTCGACCTTGACGTGGCGCAGGTCCGGGTAATCGGCCATCGCGGCCTTGATGCCCGGTTGGGCAGCCTGGCAATGGCCGCACCAGTCGGTGCCGAACTCGAGCACCACCGGGCCGGTCATGGCATCGACCGTCGCGCGATCGGGCGCGTCGGCACTGTAGCGGGATACGTAGCCCATGCTCAGGCCTGCGGCGGCCGGTGCGCCCCGGTGTCGCGTCCGCCCCGTGCGGCATCCACGCCACGCGCCTGGTCGGCGAGCGTGATCCCGCCGGCCATCTTGCGTGACAGGCTCTCCATCAGGTCCATCGGCATCGGGAAGACGATGGTCTGGCTCCGGTCGTTCGCGATTTCCGTCAGGGTCTGCATGTAGCGCAACTGGATCGCGCGCGGATCAGCCCCCATCAGCGTGGCGGCCTGGACCAGCTTTTCGGCCGCCTGCAGCTCGTCCTCGGCGTGGATGACCTTCGCCCGGCGCTGGCGCTCGGCCTCGGCCTGGCGCGCAATGGCACGGACCATGGTTTCGTTGATGTCCACGTGCTTGATCTCGACGTTGGCGACCTTGATGCCCCAAGCATCGGTCTGCTCGTCGAGGATCGACCGGATCTCGTCGTTGAGCTTGTCCCGCTCGGCGAGGATCTCGTCCAGGTCGTGCTGGCCCAGGACGGAGCGCAGGGTGGTCTGGGCCAGCTGGCTGGTGGCCTCGTAGTAGTGCTCGACGGCAATGATGGCGAGCTGCGGGTCGACGACGCGGAAGTACACCACCGCATTCACCTGCACCGAGACGTTGTCCCGCGAGATCAGGTCCTGCGGCGGCACGTCCATGACGATGGTGCGCATGTCGACCCGGACCATCTGCTGCAGCACCGGCACCAGCAGGATCAGGCCCGGGCCCTTGACCTTCCAGAAGCGGCCGAGCTGGAACACCACCGCCCGTTCGTACTCGCGCAGCACCTTGACGGCGCTGAAGAGCACCATGGCCAGGACGATGAGGATCGGGAACAACGTGATCAGGTTCATGCGGGATCTCCAGGCCGGGTGATGTCCGGGTGCAGCGGCTCGACATGCAGCACGAGCCCGTTGACGGCGACCACGCGGAGCTTCTGCCCGCGGGTAACGGGAGTGGCCGAGTCGGCCTGCCAGACTTCGCCCCGCACGCGGACCCTGCCACGGCCGTCGAAGTCCGAAAGTGCCTGCGCAGGCTCATGGAGCAGCTCTTCCACGCCACTGACCACCGGCCGTTTGCGGGCCCGGGCGACGCCCCAGACCGCGCCCATGAACACCAGCGCGCTCGCGATGCCGATGCCCGCCAGCAGCCGGCCGGACACGCCGAAGCCCGGCACCTTGGTGTCGTAGAGCATGAGCGAGCCGACCATCAACGCAACGAGCCCCCCGATTCCCAGCGCACCGAAGCTCGGCACGGCGAACTCAAGCCCCATCAGCAGGACGCCCAGCGCGATCAACGCCACCCCGGCATAGTTCACCGGCAGGACCTGCAGCGCGTACAGGGCGAGCAACAGGCAGATCGCGCCGACCACGCCCGGAACCACCGCGCCGGGGCTGTAGCCCTCGAGCAGCAGGCCATACATGCCGGCCAACAGCAGCATGTAGGCAACACTGGGGTCGGTCAGCACCGACAGCAGGCGCGAGCGCCAGTCGGGTGCGACCGCGGTGACGGGGGCACCGGCGGTCCGCAGTTCGACCTGGCGGTCGCCGACCTGCACCCGGCGACCGTCGGCGGCAGCCAACAGGGCCTCGATGTCCGGTGCGATGAGCTCCACCACGCCCGCGGCAAGCGCTTCGTCGGCCGTCATCGTCGCCGCCTCGCGGACCGCGCGTTCGGCGAAATCGACGTCCCTCCCGCGCAGCTCGGCCAGACCGCGCAGGTAGGCGACCGAATCGTTGACCGCCTTGCGCTCCATGGGGCCGCCCGGCGTCCCCGGCGGGTCGCCCTGTCCGGCCTTCCCGTCCCGCCCGCCGTCCCCTGCGTCCTCGCCTGCCGGATCGCGGCCGGCACCCCCCATGGACACCGGTGTCGCCGCGCCCAGCGAGGTGGCCGGCGCCATGGCCGCCAGATGGGTGGCGTAGAGGATGTAGGTACCGGCGCTGGCGGCGCGGGCGCCCTGCGGGCCCACCCAGGCGATGACCGGGACCGGCGAGGCGAGGATGTCGCGGTTGATGTCGCGGGTGGCGGCATCCAGGCCACCGGGCGTATCAAGCCTCAGGACCACGGCGACCGCCTCCGCGGCCTCGGCGCTGGCCAGGCCCGAGCGCAGGTACTCGCGGGTCGCGGGGCCGATGCCGCCTTCGATCTCAAGGACGAATACCGGCCCCGGTGGATCCCCGGCCGGCGCCTGCCGCGGGACGGCAGGCGCGGCCATGAGGAGCGACGCCGCCAGCACCAGCAGCAGGCCCAGCCACACCCGGCGCGTGTTCACGGCCATCAGCCATCCTCGGTCACCGTGCCTGCCCGATACCGTACCACCGGCGCCTGGCGGCGCGTGTCAGCGAAGGTCGAACCGGTCCGCGTCCAGCATCGCCGGGAACCGCTGGCGATGGCCGGCCAGGCCGGAGGCCAGCAGCGTGCTGGTGGCGACCACTTCCATGTCCCGGTATTCGCTGACCGGGTCACCGACGTAGTCGATGATCGCGCTGTCGCCGCCGTAGTCGATCCCGTTGCCGTCGCTGCCCACCCGGTTGAGCCCGGCGACGAAGCACAGGTTCTCGATCGCCCGCGCCCGCAGCAGGGTTTTCCACGCGTGGGCACGCGCCGCGGGCCAGTTGGCGACGAACAGCGCCAGGTCGTAGTCGAGTCCGCCGGGGCGCTCGACGTCGAAGCGGTTGCGCGTGAACACCGGGAAGCGCAGGTCGTAGCAGACCATCGGGCAGATCCGCCAGCCACGCCACTCGACCGTCAAGCGGTCCCGGCCCGGGGCGTAGCGCTCATGCTCACCGGCATAGCGGAACAGATGCCGTTTGTCATAGTGGACGAGCGCACCGTCCGGGGTTGCGAACAGCATCCGGTTGAAGACCGCGTCGCCCTCCCGGATCTGGACGCTGCCGGTGATGGCCGCGTCGGCCTCGCGCGCCTGTTCCAGCATCCACTCCACGGTCGGCCCGTCCATCGTTTCCGCATCGTCGCCCGCGGCATTGGAGAACCCGCTGGTGAAGGTCTCCGGCAGCACCACCAGGTCGGTCATGCCGCGTACCGAGGCCACCAGGTCGCCGTAGTAGCGGCGGTTCCCGTCGGGGTCGTGCCACAGGGTGGCACCCTGCACCATCGACACCCGCAGGTTGGTGGTCGGACTGGCGGCGTGGTCGGCCAGGTTGTCGGTCATAGTTTCTCGAGCCTCTCGATGGCGGCGTCCAGGGTGGACTGGTTCTTGGCGAAGCAAAGGCGGATCAGGCGCTGGCCCTCGGGTGGCGAGCGATAGAACGGGGAAAGCGGGATCGCGGCGACCCCGTGCTCAACGGTGAGCCAGTGGCAGAAGGCGGCATCGTCCAGGTCGCTCACCCGTGAGTAGTCCACCAGCTGGAAATACCCTCCCGGCACCGGGAGCGGCGTGAACCGGGTGCGACCAAGCTGGTCGCGGAAGCGGTCGCGCATGGGCTGGTAGAAGCGGCCCAGGCCGCGGTAGTGCTCCGGCTCCTCGCGGATCATCCGCGCCAGTGCCACCTGCGCCGGGGTAAAGGTGCAGAAGGTGTTGTACTGGTGGACCTTGCGCAGCTCCGCGGTCAGTGCCGGCGGTGCAACGCAGTAGCCGACCTTCCAGCCGGTGCAGTGATAGGTCTTGCCAAAGCTGGACACCACGAAGGCCCGGTCCCGGATGCCGGGGTAGCGCAGCACGGACTCGTGGCGCGCGCCGTCGTAGACGATGTGCTCGTACACCTCGTCGGACAACAGCAGGATGCCGGTTTCATGCAGCAGTGCCTCGAGCCGGCGCATGTCGCCGGCACCGAGCACCGCTCCCGACGGGTTGTGCGGGCTGTTGATCATCAGCAACCGGGTGCGGGGCGTGACCGCGGCGCGCACCCGGTCCCAGTCCGGGGCGAAGCTGTCCGGGTCCAGCGGCACGTGCACCGCGCGCCCGCCGGCCATCTCGATGGCGGGTTCGTAGCAGTCATAACAGGGGTCCAGGACGATCACCTCGTCGCCGGGATGCACCACCGCCAGCACCGCGTCCAGGATCGCCTCGCTGCCTCCGGAGGTCACGGTGATCCCGGTCGCCGGGTCCGGGCGGAATCCGTAGCAATCGGCGGTCTTGTCGGCGATCGCCTCGCGCAGTGCGGGCAGCCCGTGTGCAGGTGCGTACTGGTTGTGGCCTTCGGCCATGGCGGCGAAGAGCGCCGCGACCAGGTGGCCCGGCGTGTCGAAATCGGGGAAGCCCTGGCCCAGGTTGACCGCGCCGTGCTCGGCCGCGAGCTGCGACATCACCGTGAAAATGGTGGTGCCCACCCGGGGCAGCCGGGACTCCAGCGGGGTCGGGTCGATCCGGGGCTCGGTTTCTGCAGGCATCCTGGCGGTCCATCCTGGGTGGCCCACGAGTCTACGAAATCACCGCCGGTCCGGCTGGCCGTCGCAGGCTTGCGCGGGACCGCAGGGAGAAGGACACTGCGCCCATGCGGGAACTCAGGGTCGTGGACGCTATGGAGCTGGCGACCGCCTATGCGGCCGCCGCCTATACCGTGCTGCTCGACCGGCGCGAACTCCCGGTGCGGGTAGGCCAGCGCGCCGCAGCGCTCGAGACAGCGCTGCCTGCCGCGCGATACGCGTTCCTGACGGCCTGGAACCCGGCCTCCGACCCGCGCCCCGAGGACGCCAACGAGGCAGCCGACGCGCGCCTCTCCGCCCGCCTGGATGGGCTCGGCATCATGCGCGTGCCCGCCCATGCGCAATCGCCCGACGGTCGCTGGCGCGAGCCCGGTTGGCTGCTGTGCGGCTGCCGCCCGGCACAGGTGCTGGCACTGGCGCGGGAGTTCGGCCAGGCGGGGACGATCGAGTGGGCACGCGGCGAGCCGGTGAGATTGCAGATGCTGGCCGAGCGCCCCGTGCGGCCGCTTCCCGGCGCGCTGCAAAGCTCGGTCGACTGGGTCGGGGAAGCGGCGACCGCGTAGACTGGCGGTTTGCCCGCGGCCCTTCCCGACCGACCCGATGAGTCCTGACGATTCCCGACCGACGCCGTTGCTGGAGGCGCATGCGCTGGGCTTCTCGCGAAACGAGGAGCCGGTCTTCGGACCGCTGGATTTCGCCGTGGACTCGGGCGAGGCCCTCCTCGTCCAGGGCGGGAACGGCGCTGGCAAGACAACCCTGTTGCGCGTGCTCGCCGGACTGCTGCCGGCCGATGCCGGCGACGTCACGATCGACGGCATCCGGGCCGACCGGGAGCGGCGCGCGCATGCCATCGCGTACCTGGGCCACCTTCCGGGCCTGAAGGCCGACCTGTCGGTACTGGAGAACCTGCATTTCCTGTGCGGGCTGCACGGGCGCCGCCGCGGACAGTCGCCGGAGGCCGCGCTTGGCATCGTGGGCCTCGCCGGCTACGAGGACGCGCTCGCCCGCCAGCTCTCGGCCGGGCAGAAAAAGCGCCTGTCGCTCGCCCGCCTGTGGCTCTCGCCGGCGCCGCTGTGGCTGCTGGACGAGCCCTACGCCAACCTGGACCTGGAGGGGATCGAACTGGTGAACCGCATGGTCCAGGCCCATCTTCGCGGCCGTGGCGCCGCGCTGGTGACCACCCACGGCGCCTACGCCGCACCGCCGGTGCGGACCAGGCTGCTGCAACTGGAGTCGCGTCGATGACCCCGAGCCTCGCCGGTTCCGCGCGCGCATTGCTGGCCCGCGACTTCCGGCTGCTGTGGCGGCGCCGCGGCGATGCGCTGCAGCCGGCACTGTTCGCGCTGCTGGTCGTCGTGCTGTTCGGCCTCGCCCTTGGCGGCGAGGCCGATGCCCTCGCCGGCTCTGCATCGGCGGTGTTGTGGGTCGCGGTGCTGCTGGCCGGCCTGCTCGGCCTGGACACCCTGTTCCGCGGCGACGCCGAGGACGGCTCGCTCGAGCAGTGGATGCTCGCGCCCGTGCCGCTGGCGTGGCTGGTGGCGGTCCGCACGTTCAGCCACTGGTTGGCGACCGTTGTCCCGCTGGTCATCGCGACGCCCCTGCTCGGGGAATTGCTGCACCTGCCGAAGGCCGAGCTGCCGGTGCTTCTGGCCTCGCTCGCACTCGGAACGCCACTGCTCAGCCTGCTCGGCGCGGTGGTGGCCGCACTGACCGTCGGAATGAGGCGCTCCGGTATACTCGTGGCCTTGCTCGCCCTACCGCTCTATGTCCCGGTGCTGGTGTTCGGGGCAGGCAGTGTCGCGGCCCACGCCCAGGGACTGGACCCCGTCGGCGCACTGCTCCTGCTTGGTGCCGGCCTGGCCCTGGCGCTGGTGCTGGCCCCCCTGGCCGCCGCGGCGGCGATACGGATCGCGTTGAGCTGACCCTGAATGAATCCCCTGGTCCTCTGGTTCCACAAGCTCGGCTCCCCGCCCTGGTTCGACCGCTTCGCCGCCCGCTGGGCACCGTGGGCCTTCCTGGCCGGCGCGCTGGTGATGGGCGTCGGGCTCTGGGGCGCGCTGTTCGAGGTCCCCGCCGATTACCAGCAGGGCGACAGCTTCCGCATCCTTTACATCCATGTGCCGTCGGCCTGGATGAGCATGGCGGTGTTCGGGATCATGGCGATCCAGGCCGCGATCGCGCTGGTGTGGCGGATCAAGCTGTGCGAGGTGCTGGCCATGGCCTGCGCTCCGATCGGCGCGGCCTTCACCGTGATCACCCTGCTGACCGGTTCGATCTGGGGCAAGCCGATGTGGGGCACCTGGTGGGATTGGGACCCGCGGCTGACCACCGAGCTGATCCTGCTGTTCCTGTACCTGGGGGTGATGGGCCTCTACAACGCCATCGACGACCGCCGTGCGGCCGCCCGCGCAGCCGGGTTCCTGGCCATCGTCGGGGTCGTCCTGCTGCCGGTCATCCGCTACTCGGTGGTGTGGTGGAACTCGCTGCACCAGGGGCAGACGATCCGGGTCTTCGGCGAGTCGTCCATGGACCCGAGCATGGCCTGGCCGTTGTGGTGGAGGGTGATCGGCACCAAGTTCTGGTTCGTCGGCTCGCTGCTGCTGCGTGCCCGGGCCGACAACCTGCGCCGCGAAGCGGGCAAGGCCTGGGTGGCACGCCTGGCCACCGGCAGCGAGCGCCCGCACCCGGCGGCCGGCAGGGAGCCCGCACGATGAGCTATCTCGGTTACGTCATCGCCGCCTTCGCGGTGTTCCTGGTCGTGCTCGGCTGGGATGCGCTTGCCGGCGCCGTGCAAGTGCGGCGCGAGCTCCGCGCTGCACGCCGCCGGGCCGCGCGCCAGGCGGCCGCCCCCACTCCCGGAGAACTGCAACGATGAACCCGACCCGCCGCCGCCGCCTCGTCTGGGTGCTGGCGCTTGTCGCCGCCGCCGCAGTCGCCGCCGCCCTGGTGATCGCCGCACTCGAACGCAACCTGGCTTATCTCTACACCCCGAACGAAGTGATCTCCGGCGAGGCCGGGCCGGAGGTCGCCTCGGGCGAGGCCCGGTTCCGGCTCGGGGGCATGGTCGCGGAAGGCTCGGTAAGCCGGGAGGAGGGTTCGCTGGAGTCGACCTTCGTGGTGACGGATGGCGACGCCCGGATGGAGGTGAGCTACACCGGCATCCTCCCGGACCTGTTCCGTGAGAACCAGGCGGTGGTCGCGACCGGACGCATGCAGGGCGGGCGCTTCGTCGCCGAGGAGGTGCTGGCCAAGCACGACGAGACCTACATGCCAAAGGAAGTCGCCGACAAGATGGGCGAGGCGCACGCCAGGCACGGCGTCGCCGACGATGCGTCCGGCACGGGGCAATAGGCGATGCTGCCCGAACTCGGCCAGCTCGCCCTGGTCCTCGCGCTGCTGGTGGCCGCGCTGCAGTCCGCCCTCCCCCTGGCCGGCGCACAACGGGGCGTTGCTGCGTGGATGGCCGTCGCCAGGCCGGCGGCGCACGCGCAGCTGCTGCTGGTCGGAGTTGCGTTCGCCGCACTGACCGCTGCCTTCGTCAGCCAGGACTTTTCGGTCGCCTACGTGGCGCAGAACTCCAACTCCCTGCTGCCCCTCGGCTACCGGTTCACCGCCGTGTGGGGTTCGCACGAGGGTTCGCTGCTGCTGTGGGCGCTGGTCCTGTCGCTGTGGACCTCCGCGGTCGCGGCCTTTTCCCGCGGGCTGCCCGGGCCCGTGATGGCGCGCGTGCTGGGCGTCATGGGCCTGGTCGCGGTCGGCTTCCTCGCCTTCCTGATCTTCACCAGCAACCCCTTCGAGCGCCTGCTCCCGGCCGCGGCGGAAGGGCGAGACCTCAACCCTCTCCTGCAGGACCCGGGGATGATCATCCACCCGCCGATGCTGTATTTCGGCTATGTCGGCTTCGTGGTGCCGTTCGCCTTCGCGATCGCCGCGATGCTGGGCGGGCCCGAGGTGCGCGGCGAGGGCGAGTGGCGCCAATGGCTGCGCTGGACCCGCCCCTGGACCAACGTGGCCTGGGCGTTCCTGACGTTCGGCATCGCACTGGGCAGCTGGTGGGCGTACTACGAGCTGGGCTGGGGTGGCTGGTGGTTCTGGGACCCGGTGGAGAACGCCAGCTTCATGCCCTGGCTCGTGGGTGCGGCCCTGATCCACTCACAGGCGGTCACCGAGAAACGGGGGGCCTTCCGAGGCTGGACCCTGCTACTCGCGATCGCGACCTTCTCGCTGTCGCTGCTCGGCACCTTCCTGGTGCGCTCCGGGGTGCTGACCAGCGTGCATGCGTTCGCTGCCGATCCCAGTCGCGGCATGTTCATCCTGGTCTTCCTTGGCATCGTGGTCGGCGGCTCGCTGGTGCTGTACGCGATGCGGGCGCCGGACCCGGACGATGGCAAGCCGTTTGCCCCGGCCTCGCGCGAGACGCTGTTGCTGCTCAACAACCTGCTGCTGTCGACCGCCTGCGCCATGGTGCTGCTGGGCACGCTCTACCCACTGCTTGCCGACGCCCTGGAGCTGGGCAAGATCTCGGTCGGGCCGCCCTACTTCTCGCTGCTGTTCATCATCCTGATGGCGCCGCTGGTGGCGCTGGTTCCGTTCGGCCCGCTGTTCCGCTGGCAGCGGGACCAGCCTTCCCGGGTCGTGGCGATGCTGTGGCCGTGGCTGGTGCTCGCCGTGGTCGCGGGCGCGATCGCCTTTTTCCTCGCTCCGCAAGGCCCGTGGAAGGTCGCGGCCGGCGTCGCCGGCGCGGTCTGGGTCGGCTTCGGCACCCTGCGCTTCGCGTGGTCGCGCCTGCGTCCCGGCAACGGCTCGCGTGGCCGCCTTACGCCCGAGATGTGGGGCATGGTCCTGGCCCACGTGGGCCTGGCGGTGTTCCTGGTCGGGGCGCTGCTGGTCGAGGGCATGCAGGTCCAGCGGGAGGTCGCGGTCCGGCCGGGAGAGCTGGTCGACCTGGGCGACTACGAATTCCGGCTGGTTGCGGTCGAGCGGCATCCAGGACCCAACTACGTCGCCGACCGCGGTACGGTGGAGGTGCTGCGCAACGGCACGCCCTACACCACTTTGCACCCGGAAAAGCGCGCCTACGCCAGCGGCGGCCAGGTCATGACCGAGGCGGCGATCGACAAGGGCGTCACCCGCGACCTGTTCGTCGCCCTGGGGGAGCCCCTCGGCGACGACGCATGGGCCTTGCGGATGCAGATCAAGCCCTTCGTCCGCTGGATCTGGGCCGGCGCGCTGCTGATGATGCTGGGCGGTTTCGTGACCGCCGCCGACCGCCGCTTCCGCGTGTCACGCCGTCTCAGCTCCCGCCCGGACGCATCCGGGCCTGAAGTCACCGAGAGCACGCCATGAGCCCGCCTGCCGCTACCCCCCGCCGCTCTGCCGTCCGCTGGCTGCCGCTTGCGGCGTTCGCCGCCCTGGCGGCCCTGCTGTTCGCGGGCGTGATGCTGAGCCGCAACCAGGACCGCGAGGCGCTGCCGTCGCCGCTGATCGGCAAGCCCGCGCCGGAGTTCGAACTGCCGGTACTGCACGAGCCCGGGCGTCTGGTCTCCTCGCAGGAGCTCGCCGGCGCGCCGTACCTGCTCAACGTCTGGGGCAGCTGGTGCCCCGAGTGCCGGATCGAGCATCCGGTGCTGACCCGGTTCGCTGAAACCAAGCGCATGCGCGTCATCGGCTACAACCTGAAGGACGAACACGCCGATGCCCTGCGCTGGCTGGAGCAGTTCGGCAACCCGTACTGGCTGGTCCTGACCGACTACAGCGGCGACAAGGCGATCGACTGGGGCATCTACGGGGCTCCGGAGACCTTCATCGTCGACGGCGACGGGATCATCCGCTGGAAGCATGTTGGCCCGGTCACCGAGGAGGTCATGCAGCGCGACCTGCTGCCCGTGGTCGCCCGCCTGGAGGCAGAGCGATGAGCCGCCTGGCCGGTGTCCTGCTGGGAGTGCTGCTGGCGGCGGTCGCCGTCTGCCCGGCGGTGCTCAATGCCCAGGTGGTGGACCTTGCGCCGCTGGAATTCCGCGACGCCGCCGAAGCCGAGCGGTTCCACGACCTCGCGGTCGAGCTCCGCTGCGTGAAGTGCCAGAACCAGTCGCTGGCCGATTCCGACGCGGCGATTGCGCGCGACCTGCGCAACGAGGTCCTGCTGCTGATCCGGCAGGGCCGCAGCGACACGGAGATCAAGGAATACCTCGTCGCACGCTATGGCGAGTTCGTGCTGTACCGGCCCGCGGTGCGCGCCAGCACCTGGCTGCTGTGGTTCGGGCCGGCACTGCTGCTGCTGGCGGGGGGCGCGGCGGTGGCGTGGGTCGTCCGGCGGCGCGCCCGCGCGCTTCCCGAAACGGTTGCCCAGCCAGCCGATGAGCAGGAGTGGTGATGACGGGCTTCGTGCTGGCCGGCCTGGCGCTGGCGGTGGTGGTACTGGCGTGGGTGCTGCGTCCGCTGTGGCGCTCGCGGCCGCTCGCCGGAGGCGGGATGGTGGCGCTGCTGGTGGTCACCACCGGCCTGCTGTACCTGCTGGTCGGAACCCCTCGCGCACTGGACCCGGTCGAGCGCGCCGCACCCGAAACGCTGCAGCAGGCCATCACCCAGCTGGAAGCCGAGCTGGAACGGGAGCCCACCCGCGTCGAAGGCTGGCGCCTCCTGGGCCGCGCCTACCTCGCACAGGACCGTACCGCCGACGCGGTGGCGGCTTATCGCCGGGCCCTTGAACTCGACCCCGAGGCCCCGGTGTTGCTCATCGAGGCGGCCGAGGCGCGCGCACGTGCGGCAGCTGACCGCCGTTTCGATGCCGAGGGCATCGCAATGCTCGAGCGCGCACTCGCGACCGACCCCACGCAGCAGCGTGGCCGCTGGTTCCTCGGCATCGCCAAGCGCCAGGCGGGCGACGCGGCGGGAGCCGCCGAGACCTGGCAGCCGCTGCTGGCGCAGGTCGACGATGCAACGGCTGCCAGCCTGCGCGTGCAGATCGACCAGGCCCGTGCCGCAGCCGGGCTCGATCCGTTGCCGCCACCGGAAGCCGGGCCGGCAGACGCCCCGGTCGCCGTGCGGATCAGCGTGTCACTCGACCCCGGGCTGTCGATGCAGCTGCCGGAGGGCGCCAGCCTGTTCGTCATCGCCCGGCGGCCCGGCGGCCCGCCGATGCCGGTCGCGGTGCGCAAGCTGCCCCTCGCGATGTTCCCGATGCACGTCACCCTGACCGACGCGGACAGCCTCATGCCGACCGCCAGGCTGTCCGAACTGGACGAAGTGCAGCTGAGTGCGCGCATCTCCGCCAGCGGCGACGCCACGCCCCGGCCGGGTGACCTGGAGTCGGCCCCGACCACGGTCGCGACCGGTCCCGACGCCGTGGCCGCCTTGTTGATAGATACCGTGGTCCGCTGATACGCAGGAAGCAGTCATGGCCGAGTTCATCCCGCCCGGAACCCGCTGGATCGACCTGCCCGAGCGTTTCCCGATGCGTCGTGGCGGTACCCTGCAAGGTGCCAGGATCGCGTACGAGACCTGGGGCACCCTCGCCGCCGACGGCAGCAACGCGGTGCTGATCCTGACCGGAATGTCGCCGGATGCGCATGCCGCCTCGAACAGCGCCAACCCCGAGCGCGGCTGGTGGGAGCCGATGCTGGGACCTGGCGCTCCGATCGACACCACGCGCTGGTACGTCATCTGCATCAACACCCTGGGCAGCTGCAAGGGGTCGACCGGGCCGGCCTCGACCAACCCGGCGACCGGTGAGCCTTACCGCCTGGATTTCCCGGAGCTCTCGATCGAGGACTGCGCCGACGCCGGCGCCCACGTCGTGCGCGAGCTCGGCATCACGCAGCTGGCCTGCGTGGTCGGCAACTCGATGGGCGGCATGGTCGCCCTGTCGTTGCTGGCCCGGCACCCGGGGATCGCCCGCACCCACATCAATATCTCCGGTGCGGCCCGGGCACTGTCGTGGACGATCGCGATCCGGCCGCTGCAGCGGGAGGCGATCCGGCTCGATCCGAACTTCAACCAGGGACGCTACGACGACGAGCATTACCCGGAGTCCGGCATGCGCATGGCGCGCAAGCTCGGCGTGATCACGTACCGCTCCGCCCTGGAATGGCATGGGCGGTTTGGCCGGGTCCGGCTCGACTCCGGGCAGCTGGACGACGAACCGTTCGGCCTCGAGTTCCAGGTCGAGAGCTATCTGGAAGCCCACGCGCGGCGTTTCGTGCGCAGCTTCGACCCCAACTGCTACCTGTACCTGAGCCGGTCCATGGACTGGTTCGACCTGGGCGACCATTGCGCCGAACGGCCCGGCGCCGCCAGTGAGGAGCACACCCGCGCGGGGCTGGAGTCGATCCGCATCGAGCGGGCACTCGCGATCGGCGCCGAGACCGACATCCTGTTCCCGGTCGAGCAGCAGCGGGCGATCGCCGATGGGCTGGGCGCCGGAGGGGCCGTGGCCCATTTCGCGTCGATGCCTTCCCCGCAGGGCCACGACGCATTCCTGGTGGATTACGAGCGCTTCGGCCCCGCGGTACGCGGGTTCCTGGACGCGCTAGACTCGGCCGGTGCAGACACCGGTACCCGCCCCTGAGTTTCCCGGACGCGAGCGGCTGATCGAAGCGCTCGATACCGCGGCCTGCGCGGGCGACACCACGCAGGTCACCACCGCCGTCCGGCAGGCCCTGTGCCGGCTCATCGCCGACCCCGCGGTCCGGCTGCCCGCCTCGCTCCGGGCGACGGTGGCCGGACGCTACGCCCGCCGTGAGCTCTACCGCAGTGCCCGGCACGGCTACAGCGTCGTGGCCATGACCTGGGCGCCGGGACAGGGTACCCCGGTGCATGACCACGACGGCGTATGGTGCGTGGAGGGCGTGTGGGAAGGAGAGCTCGAGGTCGTCCAGTACGAAGTGCTGGAGCGCGAGGGAGAACGGCTGCGCTTCCGCCCTGCAGGTGGAATGCACGCGGTCCAGGGCAGCTCGGGCAGCCTGATCCCGCCCCACGAATACCACTCGATCCGCAATCCCAGCGACACCGACGCCGCGATCTCGCTGCACGTCTACGGCCGCCCGCTGGAGACCTGCTCGGTCTTCGAACCCCAGGATGGGGAATGGCACCTGCGCCGGCTGCGGGTGCTCGCCTGCGATCCAGGCTGAGCGGCAGCCGCCGGCGCCCGATGAAAAAGGGCCCGGCGTCAGCCAAGCCCTTGATCTGGTGCCGGAAAAGGGACTCGAACCCTTAAGGTGTCGCCACCGGCGGATTTTGAATCCGCTGCGTCTACCAATTCCGCCATTCCGGCGCGGCCGGCGATTATAGCTCCGGATCGAACGCCCGTGAGTAGGAGGAGTCGCGCTGGAGCAGCGCTGCGGGTGCAGCAACGCTGGCCTGAAGGGTCAGCCGGTCGGCGCGGTCGTAGATGCGGATGCCGACGCGGGTGCGGTGGATCCGCGCCAGCTTGAGCGCCGCGAGCCGCGCGGCCGAGGAGGCACGCATGAAGGTCGGGTAGCGCCGGTCACTGGCCGGGTCGTCAAGATTGCGGCCTCCGTCCGAAGCCGCGTCGTGGAGCTCGATCCGATACTTCATGGGACGCCTCGGGAAAAATGAAAGCGCCCCGGTGCCGGCGCCTGGCTCCATGCGTTCGTGACAGCCGCCATCCAGGGCGGCCCGAATCGGCCTGGGCAACCGGGGCGAACGCATGATCCCGCTCCCTCGCCGCCCATGCAGTCGGTACAGCGCCCGACGCGTGGTAGGAAAATTCCTACCCGCACATCGGCCGCCCGGATTTCAGGGGCGCGGCCACGGCCACCAGCCCCGGCCCGTCGCCGCGTAGCGGTCCGCCGCCCGCTCGAAGCGGTTGCGCACCCCGATCCCCCCGCATGCCAGGTAGACCGGCAGGAACAGCGGGCCCAGCACCATGTACTGCAGGACGTGCGCACGCTCCTGGTCGGCCAGCACGACCATGGGTGCCGCCCCCCACCCGGCCCGGCAGGCGTAGGTCCGGCATCGCACCTCCAGCGCCGGCCCGGTGTTGAGGATGACGTTGCCCAGGGTCAGCGCCCCGCCCGGGCCCCAGGGATACCGGTTGAAGACCAGCGCCAGCTCCGGCCCCTGCCATCGGACGCGTGCGCCCGCGGCGAGCCCGGCACAGCCCAGCACCAGCCCCGCCAGGGTGTTGGGCAAGGTCCATGCCGCGCCCAGCACCACCAGCACCGCACGCCACCCCGTGAGGCTCAGCGCAGCCCGCCGTCGTCGTCGGGCATCAGCAGCCACAGGATCAGGTAGACCAGGATCCCGGGGAATGCCGCCGACAGGATCGACACGATGACGAAAACCACCCGCAGCAGGTTCGAGCTCCAGCCGTAACGCCGGGCGATCCCGCCCATGACGCCGGCGATCATGCGGTCGCTGCGCGAACGGGTGAAAGGACGTGCACTCATGCAGGAGGCTTCCGCTGGGGACCGGCCGGAGTCTGGCCGCCCGCACGTGATGAACGCGTTGCCCGTCAGGGCTTGGGGATGCGCAGGGTCTTGCTGATCATCAGCGTGCCGGACAGGGCGTACATCAGCACCAGGGGGTGGAACTGCCACGGGCCGAGCGTCCACATCCCGAGCCACAGCTCACGGCCGATGGCCCCCTGCCAGGCCGCGATCCAGAGCACCACCACCAGCACCAGGCTGGTCGGGATCGGCGTGCCCTCGAAGTACGCGACCTTGCCCTCGTCGCCGGACAACTGCTCGGCGGTGACGTTGTAGCGCGCAAGCCGGCTGACGCCGCAGCCGACGAAGTAGCTCAGGACCACCCAGTCCCAGCCCCCCTGCAGCCCGCAGGCGTAGCCCAACGCGGCCGGCGCGACGCCAAAGGAGATCACGTCCGCCAGCGAGTCCAGTTCACGGCCCAGGGTGGAAGCCGACTTGCGCCAGCGCGCCACCCGCCCGTCAACTGCGTCGAACACGAACGCGAGCGGGATCAGGGCCATGCCGACCATCAGGTCCGCGACCCCACCCTCCTGCAGGAAACGCATCGCGGCGAAGATCGCGCCAGTGCCGCAGAAGGCGTTGGCGAGGGTGAACCAGTCAGCGAGGTGGAACTCGCGGAACATCGAGAAGTGGCGTCGCGGCATGCGGGATCCCCCGTGCTGGGCTGCCAGCCTGCCAGAGCCGGCGCGGAAGCAAAAGCACGCCGATGGCGCGAGAATGGGGCATGGGCGCGATACGCAAGATCATCCACGTCGACATGGACGCGTTCTACGCGTCGGTCGAGCAGCGCGACGACCCCTCGCTGCGCGGCCGGCCGGTGGTCGTGGCCTGGCGGGGCGGTCGGTCGGTGGTCTGCGCGGCCAGTTACGAAGCGCGACGCTTTGGCGTGCGTTCGGCGATGCCCGCCACGCGGGCCGAGCGCCTGTGCCCGCAAGCGGTCTTCGTCCCCCCCGACTTTCCACGGTACAAGGCGGTGTCGCGACAGGTCAGGGCGATCTTCGCCCGCTACACGCCCCTGGTGGAGCCCCTGTCGCTGGACGAAGCGTACCTGGACGTGAGCAAACCACTCGGCGGCCCCCGCCCCGCCACGGTGGTGGCGGAGTCGATCCGGGCCGAGATCCGCAGCGAAACCGGCCTGACCGCTTCCGCCGGCGTGGCCCCCAACAAGTTCATCGCCAAGATCGCGTCCGACCAGAACAAGCCGGACGGCTTGTGCGTGGTGCGCCCGCGCGAGGTGGCGGCCTTCCTTGCGCCCTTGCCGGTGAGCCGCCTGCCGGGCGTGGGCAAGGTGATGCAGGGCAGGCTCGAGGCGCTTGGCATCCATATCGTGGCGGACCTGCGCCGATTCCCCGCAGCCGGCCTCGAGGAGCGCTTCGGCCGCTGGGGCCGGCGCCTGCATGAGCTGGCACTTGGCATCGACGAACATCCGGTACGCCCCAGTCGCCCGACCCTGCAGATCTCCTCCGAGGACACCCTGGAAAGGGACGTGCCGCTGGAAGACCTGTCACCCCACATCACCCGCCTCGCGGCCAAGACCTGGGCGGCATACGGCCGCGAGCGGAATCGCGTGGCCCGCACCGTGGTGCTGAAACTGAAGACCAGCGAGTTCCGGATCCTGACCCGCAGCCTCACTCCACCGGTCCCCCCGGCCAGCGTGGACGAGCTCGCCGGGATCGCCTCTGCGTTGCGGGCACGGGTGGACCTGCCGGACCACGTGCGCTACCGCCTGGTAGGCGTGGGACTGGCCGGCTTCGTCGACCGCGACCTGGCGGCGGCCCAGCCGGACCTGTTTCCTTCCCCTGGGGACCTGGCATGGGCATGAGTCCACTGCCGCACGCCGACGCTCCCATCGCAGCATGCACCCGCGTACCCGGCCTGGCCGTCATCGGCGGCGGACCGGCCGGCCTGATGGCGGCGGAAGCGGCCCGCGCCGCCGGCCTGGAGGTGGATGTCTTCGAGGCCAAGGGCTCGGTCGGCCGCAAGTTCCTGATCGCCGGCAAGGGCGGGCTCAACCTGACCCACGGGGAGTCGCGGCCGGGTTTCGATGCACGTTACCGGGAACGGCAGCGGGAGGTCGCGGCCTGGCTCGACGAGTTCGACGCGGCGGCACTACGCGAATGGGCGGCGGGTCTCGGCGTGGAGACCTACGTCGGCAGTTCCGGCCGCGTGTTCCCCACCGACCGCAAGGCGGCGCCGCTGCTGCGTGGCTGGGTCCGGCGCCTGCGGGACAGTGGCGTGCGGTTCCACGTACAGCACCGCTGGACCGGCTGGGACGCGCACGGCGCATTGCGGTTCGCCGCTCCCTCGGGCGAGCTTCGCGTCCGTTCCGCCGCGACCGTGCTGGCCCTCGGCGGGGGAAGCTGGCCGCGACTCGGCTCGGACGGTTCGTGGGTGCCCTGGCTGCGCGATGCGGGCGTGGAGGTGGCGGACCTGCGACCCTCCAACTGCGGATTCGACGTCGACTGGACCCGCCACTTCCGCGAGCGCCATGCCGGCGCACCGCTCAAGCCCGTCATTGCCCATTTCGGATCCGCCACCGGGCCCGGCGGACTACAGGGCGAGTGCGTCGTCAGCGAATACGGCATCGAGGGCAGCCTGGTCTACGCACTGTCGGCACCGCTGCGCGAGGCGATCGACCGCGACGGGAGCGCAACCCTGCACCTGGACCTGGTACCGGGCCGGCCACAGGCGCAGCTTCAGCGCGACCTCGCCCGTCCGCGCGGCAAACGCAGCATCACCGAGCACCTGCGACGGCTGGGGCGCCTGGACGGTGTCCGGATCGGCTTGCTGCACGAGGTCCTGGGACGCGACGCCTTGGGGGACCCGGCGCAGGTCGCGGCGGCGCTCAAGTGCCTCCCCTTGCGCCTGCTGCGGCCCCGCCCGATGGCGGAAGTGATCAGCACGGCCGGCGGGATCAGGCTGGAAGCCCTCGACCCGGCCAGCCTGATGCTGCACGCCAGGCCCGGGGTGTTCGCCGCAGGCGAGATGCTCGACTGGGAGGCTCCGACCGGCGGTTACCTGCTCACCGCCTGCTTCGCCAGCGGACTGCGCGCGGCACGCGGTGCAGTGGCCTGGCTGGAGACCGCTCAGTGTCCGCCGAGCACATCCAGCGGATCGGAGACCTTCTCCTGCTTCTCGTCCAGCCGGACCGGTGGCAGGTTGCGGCGGTAGCGCTCGACCGCTTCCGAGCCGTACCGCGCCCGCGCGGCCGCCGGAACGACCTCGTCGCCGAACAGTTCGACCGCATCGGCCACCAGTGCCTGGGCACGGTCCAGGTACGCCACCCGGTCATCGGGCAGCAATGCCCGGAGCCGGGCCAGGCCCTCGCTCGCCAGCTGCAGTACCACGTCGAGGTAGAGCGCATTGGCCTCGGCGTCGGCGGGGTCCCGGCGCAGCACCTCCTGGACCGCCGCCAAGGCCTCGACGGGGCGCTGCTGCCCGGCTTCGATCCGGGCAATCTCCAGCCACGGTGCCTTGCCGGCCGGATCGCTCGCGATGGCCTCGCGGTACGCGAGCACCGCGTCGCGCGGAGAGCCGGCCGCCTCCGCCTGCGCGGCAGCCGCCATGTAGTCCTCGTAACCCGCTGCAACCGGGGGGCCGACCGAGGCGCAGCCTGCCAGTGCCAGGAGCAGGGGCACTACCGCCCACTTCGATGCGGGTACGCTCATCTCGATCTCGCTATGGGTCTTGCCCGCCGGCTTCCGGGTGGCGCTCCCGCCAGGCGGCCAGGGCCTTCCGGTACCAGTCGAGTTCTTCGGCATAGGTGTCATAGACGCAGGGATCGCAGCCACTCTCGCAGCACTCCGAGGGCAGCGGCGCCTCGGGCTTCTGCGGCGGCGGGTCGGCTGCCTGCGTACCGGCACGGGGGTTCACGTCGTGCATACGCCAAGGATAGCCTTACCCGCGACACTTGGCGTCGCTATCCTCGTGTCCTGTACGTCGAACAGGACCCTTCCCGCATGCTCCGAGACTCGCCCGAACGCTACGGCCTGGTAACCCGCCTGCTGCACTGGAGCATGGCGGTGCTGGTCCTGCTGCAATTCGTGAAGTTCGGTGACCGGCTCGGGCAAGGCCGGTACTGGCTGGTCGAGACCGTGGGCGGCTGGCACACCACGGTGGGCACGCTGTTGCTGGTGCTGGTGCTGGTCCGCATCGCCTGGGCGTTCGTCCAGCGCCGGAACAGGCCGGTGAACGATCCGGCACTCGCCATCTTCGTCACGACCGGCCACGTGCTGCTCTACGCGGCCCTGCTGGCGCTGCCGATCCTCGGCATGCTCATCATGCTCGGCGGCGGCTACGGACACAAGGCGTTCGGCATCGGCCTGTTCCCGCCGGGCGAGGAGGTCGACTGGGCACGGATGTGGGGCAGCCTCCATTCCCCACTCGCCTGGCTGCTGGCGATCGCCGTGGTGGTCCACGTCGCGGCGGCGCTCTACCACCACCTGGTACGCCGCGATGGCGTGCTTCGCCGCATGTTCTGAGCCGCGCCGGCTTCACGCCGCCTGACAACCCCGGTGCTAGCTTTCCGGCTGCGTTCCCGCCTGCCGGAGCCTGCCATGACCATGTTGTCCCGTGCCCTGCGAGCGGCGGCCGTGCTGGCGCTCCTGCTGCTTGCGGCCTGCGCCGCCGGACCCCGCATCAGCAGCGACGTCGATCCCGCGGCCGATTTCTCCCGCTACGACACTTGGGCGTTCTACGAGCCCCTGGCCATGGAGCAGTCCGGCTACACGACCTACCTCACCAATACGGTGAAGGCGGCGATCCGGCGCGAGATGCAGGCACGGGGCTACGTCTACGACGAAGCGTCGCCCGACCTGCGGGTGAACTTCCAGGGTTTCATCCGCGAGCGCACCGACGTCTACAGCGTGCCCCGCAGCGATGTCCACTACTACTACGACTACTGGGCCCGCACCTATGTCGCGATGCCGTTCTGGTACGACGAGACGCGCATCCGCGACTACACCGAGGGCACCCTCAGCGTCGACGTGGTCGACGCCGCGCGGAACCACCTGCTGTGGACCGGTGCCGCCGTCGGCCGGGTCACCCAGCAGGACGCAGCGGAGCGCGCCGCCGCGGCCGACCTGGCGATCCGGCAGATCTTCACCCGCTTCCCGGGCTGAGCCACGACCCGGGTCAAGGCGCTCTCCTGCGCGTCAGTGCATCATGCCCGCAGCAACTTGAAGGAGCGGGCATGAGGCACGGCGAGTACAAGATTCCCGGCGGCAAGCTGGTGGTGGTGGACCTTGGGGTGAGTGGCGGCCGCCTGCATGGGGTGCGGGTGAGCGGGGATTTCTTCCTGGAACCGGACTCCGCCCTGGGGGAGATCAATGCCGCGCTGGAAGGCCTGCCGGCAGACAGCGACGCCGCGGCCATCACCGCCGCGATCGAGCGCAGGCTGTCTCCCGAGGTCCACATGTATGGCATCACGGCCGAAGGCGTGGCACTGGCGGTCCGCCGCGCCATCGATGCAGGAGACCGCGCATGAGCATCGAGGCCTGGCGCCGGCATGACTGGCAACTCATCCACGACGGCCCGCAGTCGCCCGCCCTGCACATGGCGCTGGACGAGGTCCTGACCGCCGAGGTGGCCGCCGGCCGTCGCCCCCCCACCCTGCGGGTCTGGGAATGGGCCTCCCCGGCGGTGGTGATCGGACGCTTCCAGTCGCTGCGCAACGAAGTCGACCCCGAGGGCGCCGCCCGCCACGGCATCGAGGTGGTGCGCCGGATCAGCGGCGGCGGCGCGATGTTCATCGAACCCGGGAATACGATCACCTACTCGATCTGCGCACCGCAGGAGCTGGTGGCAGGGCTGTCGTTCCAGGACGCATACGAGCTGATGGACCGCTGGGTGATCGCGGCCCTCGCGGGCCTTGGCATCGACGCCAGTTACCAGCCGCTCAACGACATCACCTCCCCGGCCGGGAAGATCGCCGGGGCGGCCCAGGCCAGGCGCGGCGGCGCCGTGCTGCACCACGTGACGATGGCCTATGACATCGATGCGGCCAAGATGCTGGAGGTGCTGCGGATCGGGCGTGAGAAGCTGTCCGACAAGGCGACCCAGAGCGCGAACAAGCGGGTGGATCCGCTGCGCAGCCAGACCGGCCTTCCGCGGGCGGCGGTGATCGAACGCATGATCGGGAGTTTCCGCGACATGTACGGCCTTTCGGACGACCACTTGCGACCGGACGAGCTGGGCCGGGCGACGCAGCTGGCGGCGGAGAAATTCTCCAGCGCGGAGTGGACCGGCGTCGTGCCCTGATCAGGCCACGTGCGCCAGTACCGCGATGAAGTGGCACACGCTGCCGGCCAGCACGAACAGGTGCCAGACCGCGTGCGAGTACGGCACCGAGGGGCGGTGGTAGAAGATCGTGCCGAGGGTGTAGCAGGCGCCGCCAGCGAACAGCCAGCCCAGCTCCCAGGCGTCCAGGGCCCCCAGCAACGGCTTGATCGCCACCAGCACCATCCAGCCCATGCCGACATAGATGAGCGTGGACAACACCCGGAAGCGGCCGGTGAAGAACAGCTTGAACGCGACCCCGGCGAGCGCCAGGGTCCAGATCGCGGCGAACAGCCCCCACCCCCACGGCCCACGCAGGCCAACCAGGGTAAAGGGGGTATAGGTCCCGGCAATGAGCAGGTAGATGGCGCAGTGGTCGAACACCTTCAGCCGCTGGCGTGCCACCGGGTGCGGGATCGCGTGGTACAGCGTGGACGCCACGTACAGCAACAGCAGGCACACCCCGAAGGTGATCGCGCCGGCAAGCTGCCAGCCGTCGCCGAATACCGCCGCCAGCGAGATCATCACCGCCCCGCCGGCCAAGGCCGCGGCCGCACCCAGCCCATGGGTCAGCGCATTGGCGAGTTCTTCGCGCGGTGAGTACTGCATGGGCGCACGGTGCCCCTCTGCGGCAGATTCCGACATGGCCGCCATGCTAGCGCGTGTGACCGGGCGGCAGCGTGGCCCCTTTCGCGCGATTCATCGCGCTGCCGCACAGTCCTCCTGCACACCGGGCGTGCGAGAATCGCCGTCGGTCCAGCACCGCAGCAGCCGATGACAGCCCGCACCGCAGGAAGCACCCGCGACAGTCGCAGCCCCCGCCACCGCCTCGCCCATTGGGCCGTGGGCCGGGCCTATGGCCATCGCGACGACATTTCCGGCGAACCGCTGCCCACGCGGGGGATCCACCGGATCCTGGTGGTCAAGGTCTGCCACACCCTGGGCAATGCACTGCTCCTGACGCCGTTGTTGCAGGAACTTGCGGTGCGTTTCCCTGGCGCGGAGGTCGACATCGTCACCCGCAATCCGGTGGCGCGCGCCCTGTTCTCGAGTCACCCCAACGTCCGCCACATCCTCCAGGTGCCGCGCCATGCCCTGGCCCACCCGTTGTCGACCTGGGCCACGCTCCGGCAGATCCGCTCGGCCGGGTACGACCTGGCGATCGATGCCGACAAGCGCTCGCACACCGGGCGCCTGCTCACCAACTACGTCGGTGCCCGGCATACCGTCGGTTTCCTGAGCAGCAAGCAGCGCGGGCACGTCACCCATCCGGTCCCGCTGCCCGACAACCGGCCACGCGAGAGCCTGCTCCCGGTCTACCTGCTGCGGCAGGCGATCGGTGACGGCCACACCATCCATTGGCCGGCCCCCTCGCTGTTGCTCGACCGCGGGGAGCGCCAGGCCGGCCACCTGCAACTCGAGCGCCTGCTGGACCCCGCCCCGGTCGCCGGCACCGAGCCCCCTCCCCTGCGGCGGCCGGTCATCGGCGTGTTCGCCAACGCGACCGGCCACAAGCTGATCGGGGGCGACTGGTGGGCCCGCTTCCTGGCAGTGCTGGCCCCGGCCTGCAGCAATCACGACATCGTCGAGATCGTTCCCGCCTTCGGCCGTTCGATGCTGGGCGACCGCTACCCGACCTATTTCAGCACCGACATCCGGCGGCTGGCGGGCGTGCTCTCGGCCTTGTCGGTCTATGTCAGCGCGGACTGCGGGATCATGCACCTGGCCAATGCGTCCGCGCCGCGTTCGATCGGCCTGTTCGACGGGACGGACCCGGCGGATTGGGGCGTGTTCGGTCCCGGCCACCACAATGTCCGCCATGGCGGGCGTGACCCCGAGGACGTGGCGCGGGAAGTCGCTGCACTGATCACCGCACCGGGCACTTCCGCGCAGCCGGGACGGAGCCGGGGCCAATGACCGGCCGGCCACCCCGCATCGGTCTTGCACTTGGCGGAGGCGCGGCCCGGGGCTGGGCCCACATCGGCGTGATCCGCGCACTGGAGGAGGCGGGCATCCGTCCCGACATCGTCGCCGGCACGTCCATCGGTGCGCTGGTCGGTGGGGTCCATGCCGCGGGCCGGCTTGACTGGCTCGAGCAGTGGGTCGGCACCCTGGCCCGCCGCGAAGTGTTCTCCCTGCTGGACTTTGGCCTGGGCGGCGGGATGATCCGCGGCGAAAAGCTGATGGCCTTCCTCAACGCGCAACTGGGTGACGTCAACATCGAAGACCTGCAGTGCGAGTACGGCGCGACCGCCACGGTGCTGCAAACCGGCGCGGAAGTCTGGCTCCGCTCCGGCCCCCTGCTCGACGCGATCCGGGCGTCCATCGCGCTGCCCGCGCTGCTGCCACCGGTGGCGCGTGGCGGCCAGCTGCTGGCGGACGGCGGACTGGTCAATCCGGTGCCGATCTCGGTGGCCCGGGCGATGGAGGCGGACGTGGTGATCGCGGTGGACCTTGCCAGCGACATCCTCGGCCGCACCCTGCAGCCGCCGGAGCCGAAGAGCGGGCCCGATTTCCTGCAATGGCTGGGCAACCTGCTTCCCGGTGGGGGCGAAACCGCCTGGATGCCGTCGATGCTCAGCGTGGTCACGGCAAGCATCGACATCATGCAGGTGCGGATCACCCGCAGCCGCATGGCCGGTGACCCTCCGGACATCGCCATCGCGCCCCGGATCGGGCACTTGGGGATCATGGACTTCCACCTTGCCGCCGAGGCGATCCAGGCCGGACGGGACGCCGTGTCGCTGGCGATGCCGGCACTGCGCGCAAGCGGCCTCGGGACGCAGCCGGACCTGGAGCCGGGCTCGGTGCGCGTGGTGCCGGCCCCGCCGGGCGCAACGCTTTGACGGTCACGGACAGCCGACAGGCGCCTTCATAGAGTGGTCCCGCACCGCAAGCGAGGACGCCATGCAGATCCAGATCAACACCGACAACCACATCGACGGCCATGAGGCCCTGCAGTCGCGGGTCGAGGAAATGATCCAGCAGTACCTGGGCCACCACGCGACGTCACTGACCCGCATCGAGGCCTACCTGTCGGACGCCAACGCCACCAAGCCTGGCGAGCAGGACAAGCAGTGCGCGCTCGAGGCGCGCCCCAACGGCGCCGATCCGGTCGCTGCAAGCCACAAGGACGACACCATGGAAGGCGCGATCCGCGGCGCCTGCCAGAAGCTGCGCAAGCAGCTGGAGGAACTCGCGGAGCGTCGCCGGGGCTACTGAGCCCCGGCCACCGCCTCACCATCCGGGCCGATCAGCCGCCATTGGCCCCACTGGTCCCGGACATCGCTGCCGGCGGCCTCGCCAAGGCCGGTGTCGGCGGCGTAACGATAGAGCGGGTGCCCGTTGTAGGTGACCTGCCGCTGTCCGTCGGGGCGGGTCACGGTCCCGATCATGCCCGCCTGCAGCCCCGCGCTCGCGCCCGGCATCGCGTCGCCCACCAGCAGTGGTGGCCAGGCACTGACGCACTCACCGGTGCAGCCGCTGCCATCGCGGTCGCCCTCGACGTAGTACAGCGCCGAGCCGGCACTGTTGGTCAGGTACGCCGCGGCGCCCTCGCCCGCCACCGCGAGCGGATTGTCGCCCAGCTCCGCCGGGCGCCGCGCCCCCTCAATGCCTTCGCCGCCGAGCGCATCCACCGTGCTGCCGGGGTCGGGATCGGCCCGCCTTCCGTCGGCACTGGCGCCCAGCGGGTCGGCCTCGCTGGCCACGTTCGCGCCGTCCGGGTACTCGTTCACCTCCGCTCCGGGCGCAACGTCATCCTCGGCGTCGGGACCGCACGCGGCCAGGAGCACCGCCGCCAGTGCGGCGCACATCAGGGTCGGGGCATTACGCATGTCGCTTCTCCGGCAGGCGCCCAGGGCGCGTTTGCGGGAATCGTCCGCCGGCCTGCGTCAAAGCAGCGGCAAGCCGGACGCGGATAGACTGGCAGCCCTTTTGCCCGACGGTTCCGCATGAAAGAGCACCTTCCGCCCTGGATGGCCGACTGGATCGACGTCGCGGCCCCCGTCGGGCAGGTACTGCTGATCCTGGTGGTGGCCTGGCTGGTGGCCCGCGTCTCGTCACGGCTCATCCGGGAAACCACCGCGCGCTACGAGCTCCCGCCGCAACTGGCGATCGGTGCGCGACGCCTGCTCCGCTTCGTCGTGTACGGCGCGGCGTTCCTGTTGATCCTCGAACGGATCGGGGTGTCCGCGACTGTCCTGTGGACGGCGTTCACCGGGTTCGCCGCGGTCGGCGCGGTGGCGTTCTTCGCGGCCTGGAGCGTGCTGTCGAACATCTTCTGCACGATCCTGATCCTGGTTACCCGCCCGTTCCGCCTGTACGACTACATCGAACTGCTCGAGAACGGGGAGAAGCCCGGCCTGCGCGGGCGCATCGTCGACATCCGGCTGGTCTACAGCGTGCTGCAGGAAACCGGGGGAGAAGGCGAAGGCACCACCCTGCAGGTCCCCAACAACCTGTTCTTCCAGCGGACCATCCGCCGCTGGCGCGGGGTACCCCCGCCGAGCCCGGCCCCCAACCTGGACCTGCCCGCACCCGCGAAGCGCGACCTGCTCGAGCTGCCCGAGGCCTAGCGCAGTTGGCTGTCCTTGCTGCCGCGGCGGTTGTAGCCGCTACCCACGGCCTCCTCGCGATCAGCCGCCTCCTGGCAGGAGACGCACAGGCGAACCCCCGGCACCGCCTCGCGGCGGGCCTGCGGGATCTCCGCGTCGCACTCTTCGCAGTGGGTCAGTCCAGGACCTTGCCCAAGCCGGCTGCGGGCGCGCTTGATCGCGTCCGAGACGGTGGCATCGATCTGGTCCTGTACCGCGCCGTCGCCGGCCCAACCGGTCGCCATGGCCAACCTCCCAGGCAGTTGCCGTTGCAGGCCCCACAGGATAACGGGGCGACGGTGAACCGGCCGCGGGTGCTAGGCTTCGCCCGCACGCGGAACGGCTGGATACAGGGGGACGAATGACACGCGCCATGCGCTGGCTGTGGTTGGGATTGCTGGTCCCGGTCGTGCTGATCGGGAGTGGGTTGCTGCTGGCCGACCACCTCACCCCGCCCGCCACCGGCGCCCCTTCCCACGCCCTGCGGCTGGAGCCGGCGCAGACCGCGATCGACCGGGAGCTTGCGCCCCTGCTGGAGCGGGAACAGGGCCGTACCGGCGTACTGTTGCTGTCGGATGGCCTGGATGCCTTTGCCGCGCGCGCCATGACCGCCCGCCGCGCCGGCCGCAGCCTGGACCTGCAGTACTACATCTGGAAAGACGACCTCACCGGCAGGCTGCTGGCGCGCGAGGCGCATGCGGCCGCCGAGCGCGGAGTGCGGGTGCGGCTGCTCCTTGACGACCTCAACGCCCAGGGCCTCGACCCCAAGTGGCTTGCACTGGATGCCCACCCGCTGATCGAGATCCGCCTGTACAACCCGTTCCGCAACCGCGGCGGGATCCGCCGGCTGGTGGAGATGGTGCAGCGCGTCTTCAGCATCAACCATCGCATGCACAACAAGGCCTGGATCGCCGATGGGCGGGTGGCGATCGTCGGCGGGCGGAACATCGGCGAGGAGTACTTTGCCGCCGACTCCGAGGTGAACTTCCGCGACCTGGACCTGATGTTGTTCGGTCCCGCGGTTGCCCAGGCATCCTCGATCTTCGACCGGTTCTGGAACAGTGACGCGGTAGTCCCGATCGCGGCCCTGCATCCGATGACCGGCCGGGAGCTGCAGGAGGCCGTGGCCGGCTTCGAGGACGACGCCGGCCTGGAGCGCGCCTCGCCGTACCTGCAGCGCGTGATGAGCGCACCCGGCGTGATCGGTTACTACGCCGGCGTACTCGCACCCTTCTGGACCGAGCGGCTGGTCGTGGCGTCGGACCCGCCGCGCAAGCGCGTCGCGGACCCGGACGACTGGCTCCTGGCCGACCTGGCGCCGATACTGCGCGATGCGCGGCGTTCGGCGTGGCTGATCTCGCCCTATTTCGTTCCCGGCGAGTCCGGCACCGCTGCACTGGCCGAAATGGTGGCGCGGGGCGTGCAGGTCGGTGTCGCGACCAACTCGCTTGCCGCCAACGATGTTCCCGCGGTGCACAGCGGCTACATGCGCTACCGCAAGCCCCTGCTGCGCAGCGGCGTGCGGCTGCATGAGCTGCGCGCCGCCCCGGACCCGGCGCATGGCAGCGCGGGCCTGCTCGGCAGCAGCGGCGCGAGCCTGCACACCAAGGCCTTCGTCGTGGACGACCGGTCCGGGTTCGTCGGTTCGTTCAACCTGGATCCACGCTCGGCCAACCTCAACACCGAGATGGGCGTGCTGTTCGACGACCCCGCGATCGCCGACGCGGTGCGGGCCGAATACGAACGCCTCGTCGCCGCGGACCAGAGCTACGAGGTGACGCTCGATGCCGACGGGGAACTGCGCTGGCGCGACGGCAGCACCGCCCCGCCACGGATGCTGGACCAGGAACCCAACGCTCCATGGTGGTTGCGTGCCGTCGCGGGCGTGCTGAGCTGGCTCCCCCTCGAGTCGCAGCTCTAGCCGGGGTCAACCGCTGCAGCCACCGCAGCAGACGGAAGGCTGGGGGAGGATGTCCTGCTCCGGTACCTGGAGACCGCAGCCGGCCAGGACCCCGGCAATCTCACCCGCGCTGGCGGTGGTAGCGACGCGCAGCGTGCCGCCCGCGTCCAGATCGGCCACCGCGGCAGGGTCGACGCCGATCAGTCCGGCCTCGATCGCCCCGAGGTCTGCAGCGCCGGCAGGCAGGCGAACGTGGAATTCCATGGTGACCTCCAGTCGGGCCTCCATGATCCCCATCCGCGCCGCGGCGGGCACTGACCTGGGTCAAGCGCCTTCCGGCGCCCGGTCTCACGCGGCGTTCCCTGCTGGCGACCCACAGTGCGCCCCGTCGACCACAGCCGGAGCGCACCGCCGCTCCACAGGAGGAAACGATGGATGACCGGATCGAGCCCGGCTACATGGTGTTCGTCGCCGATGGCGAGATGGGCGTGGCAGCAGTGCGCGAAGTGCGCGGCGACGAACTCGTGATCAACATCCAGAACGGCGGTGACTTCAGCATTCCCCGCGCTGCCGTCCGCGATGTGCACGAGGAGAAGGTCGTGCTGGACCTGCAAGCGCTGCCGGCGGAGGTCTGCGAGGCACTCAACCATGTGCACGACGACGAGTACCGCCGGTATCGCACGGTCGACCCGGAGGCGGGCACGCCCAAGGCCGTCGACTGATCCCGGCAGGGCAGCGGGTCACGGCCCCTGTTGCCGGTTCAGCCGGCGGTGCCCTCCTCCAGGCTCCGGCACAACCGGCGCCACACGAGATCCACGCTGTCCGGGTCCGCTTCAACGCGGGCGAGCCGACCAAGCGCCTCCTGCTCGTCCAGCGCACCTTCGTGGCACAGCATCGCCAGCGACGCGGCGATGCTGCCGAAGCGTAGCGAGCGCACGTTCGCCGCCGCCGAACCTTCCTCCTGCACTGCGTCCAGCAGCAGTCCGAGCGGATCCGGGAGCGCCCATTGGCGGGCGATCCGCCGCGCCACCGGAGCCGACCACCCGTCCAGCAGGGCGAACGTCGCTCCGGCATCCGGCACCAGCGCTGGACGCCGCACGTACTGCTCGCGGACCGAGCGCACCACCACAGCGGATCCCAGCCCGACCATCAGGCCGCCCAGTTGCACGACGAACGGATCGGCTCCACTGCCGCGTCGGGCATGCTCGGCCGCCGCTGCCGAGGACAGCGCGGTGTGGGTCCAGACCTGCCGGGCAAGATGGCCGAACACGCCGTCCCCCGGCGCCCCCATCACGGGCTGCACCAGCGCGGCGGCCGCGAGCCGCCGGATGCCGTCGCTGCCGACCGAGGCCACCGCCCGCTCCAGGCTCTCCACGGGCCGTGCCTGCACCCGGTAGAGCGCACTGTTGGCAATCTTCAGCAGCCGCGCCGCAAGCGTGGGATCCTGGCCGACGATCCGCGCGATCGCGATGCCGGACGCATCGGGGTCGTTGAGGGTGCGCATCAGCTGCGGCAGCAGCCCCGGGCGTCGCGGGGTCGAGCGGATGTCGGTCCCGACGCGCCGCAAGGCTTCGACCGCATGCGAAACCACCCTGGCATGGTCCGGACCGGCAACCGCTGCGGGCTCGCCGGCGGCGGGATCGAAGGGCAGCGCATGGAGTTCCTTCAACAGCTCGCGCCGCAGCCCGGCTGCGACCGCGATGGACGGGTCCGGCGGGAACCCGGCCGCGGCGTTGCGCCGGGCCGGCGGACGCCGCTCCCGCACTGGAGCGACGGCACGGCGCCGACCGAGCCACGCGAGGCCGGCCAGGACCACCGCCCCGGCAAGCATGATCAACAGCCAGGCGCTCACATCCATCCCCTCCCCCCCTGGGGTTGCAACCGCGCATTCTACGACCTGGGGCGTGTTCCCATGGCGCGAACGCCAGCGCCCGCACATCGAAAAAGCGCTGTCAATAGACTGCAAAGGTCTCGTTCAGTCGCGATTCGTATAATCGTCGGGGTTGCGCCACCGCGCACCACGCCCCGCACCCTCCGGTGCAGGCCCGACGCACTGACCGTCGCCGCGCCTCCTGGCGCCGTCTCCCGAGGGAGTCAATTGCCCGGCTTCGATGTCCGACTGATCGAGCTGCAGATCGGTAGCGAACGCTATCGCCTGCGCGTACTGAGCGACCTCCAACAGTTCTACGACCCCGACGGGCACAGCGCCCAGCTGGGGATCTCCTGCGCGCAATGGAGCCTGTTCGGCCAGCTGTGGCCCGGCGGTGAGTTGTTGGCACGGGTCATGTCGGAGTTCGACATCGAAGGCAAGCGGTTCCTGGAGATCGGCTGCGGCATCGGCGCGGCGAGCCTGGTGTTGCAAAATCGCGGGGCACGGGTGGTCGCGACCGACATGCACCCGCAGGCCGAGCCGTTCCTCGCCTACAACGCCGCGCTCAACGGGCTTCCGGCCATCCCTTATCGCCAGCTGGACTGGGCCGTGCCGCTGCCGACCCTCGGCCGCTTCGACGTGTTGATTGCCAGCGACGTCATGTATGAGCGCGACCACGCCCGGCTGTTGGCCGGGGTGATCCAGCGCCACGCCAGGCCCAGCTCGGAAGTCGTGCTGGTCGACTCCGGCCGCGGCGGCCGGGGCCTGTTCACCCGGTTGCTTGAGGAACAAGGCTTCGTGCTGGAGCCGTGGACCGCCCACGCGCCATCCGGAGACACCCGCGGCCGCCTGCGCGTGCTGCACTTCCGCCGCCATTCCCGCCCCGACCACGTTCCACGCGTGGCCGGCCCCTTCGTGATGACTGGAGAACCCATGTCCCAGAGCAGTGACCAGACCAAGAGCAACACCCAGAAGAGCAGCGCTCCGCTGCGCCGCAGCTCCAGCCGCAGCAAGGCTGCCAACGCGCACCTGACCAGCCAGGCGATCGCCAGCCACCTGGCTGACTTCAAGAAGCGCGGCGGCCGCATCGAGGTGCTCGGCAATACGCCGATCCGGCCCTTCGTCAGCAAGACCGCCCGCCGCAAGGCGCCGGCCAAGGCTCCCGCCGCCGCGAAGAAAACCGGTACCTGACCCGCCGGCTCAGAAGATCGACAGCCCGGTCAACTCCGTGAACCGGTGCAGCGCATAGCCGCCCAGCAGCGAGTTCCCCTTGGTGTCCAGGCCGGGCGACCACACGCACAGGCTCATCACCTTCGGCACCACGGCGACGATGCCGCCGCCCACCCCGCTCTTCGCGGGAAGCCCGACATGGAAGGCGAAGTCGCCGGCCGCGTCGTAGGTGCCGCAGGTGAGCATCACCGCATTGATCCGCTTGGCCCGGTCCGGGCGGGTCACTTCCACGCCGGACACCGGGCAATGCCCTGCATCGGCCAGGTACAGGACGCTGCGCGCCAGGTCGACGCAGTCCATCCGCAGCGCGCACTGTGCGTAATAGAAGTCGAGCACGGCGTCGACATCGTTGCGGATGTTGCCGAAGCTGCGGATGAAGTTGACCAGGGCCCGGTTGCGGTAGCCGCTCTGCTTCTCCGACGCGAAGACGTCCGGGTCACAGCCCACCTCCGCATTGCCGGAGCGGGCGCGCATGAATTCCAGCAGCGTGTCGTAGGGCCGCTCGTAGTGCGACAGGATCACGTCGGCCACCACCAGCGCGCCGGCGTTGATGAAGGGGTTGCGCGGAATGCCTTCCTCGAACTCCAGCTGCACCAGTGAGTTGAACGCGACCCCGGAGGGCTCGCGTCCCACCCGGTCGAACAGTTCCGCGCCCGCTGCTTCCAGTGCCAGCGTCAGGGAATGCACCTTGGACACGCTCTGGACCGAAAAGGGCTCGCGCGCATCACCCGCGCAGTGCACCGTCCCGTCCAGCGTGACCAGCGCCATCCCGAGCCGGTCGATCGGCACCGAAGCCAGGCTCGGGATGTAATCGGCCACCCTGCCCTCGCCGAACCGGTCGCGCACCTCGCCATCGATGGTGGCGAGGATGGCCGGCAGGTCGTGGCGCGCCAGGACGGTCGAGATTTCGGCCAGCGGCGCCATCAGGCCTTGCGCAGGAAGCAGGTCTTGAGCACCAGGTCGCGGATCTTGTCCGAGTGGCCTTCGATGTGCTCCGGATCATCCTCCACGAGGCGGATGTTGCGGATCATCGTGCCCTGCTTCAGCGGGACCGAGCTGCCGCGCACCTTGAGGTCCTTGATCACCACGACGGTGTCGCCCTGCTCCAGCGGGTTGCCGTTGCAGTCGCGCACCACGGTCTCCTTCTCTGTCGCGCCATCGCCGGGCGCCCACTCGTGCCCGCAGTCGGTGCAGGAGAACAGCGTGCCGTCGGACCAGGTGTTGTCCTTGCCACAGGCGGGGCAATCCGGTGGGGTGTGCATCTATCAGTGGCTCCACGAGGGGGGGGCACTGCATTGTAGCCGCCGCCCCGCTGGCAGGCCTGCCGCGGGCTGGCGTGCGCCTCCAGGTCCACCGGGGGTGCGGCCCGTGCCATGACGACGCTGGCCTCGTCAAGCGGCAGCTTGCACGCCGTCGCGAGCATGGCGAGTGCGCAGGCAAGCAGCAGGCAGCGGTTGCGGCACCGGGCGCCGCGGACGCGTGCGTTCCCTGGCACCCGCACCGTCACCGTCACCGTCACCGGCGGCCCGGTCGCCTGCGGCCAACGGGCGGCACCGGCGCCGTGATGCCCATCGACAGGTACACGCTGGTCAGGGTATCGACGCCGATCTCCGCCGGGACGACCCATTGCGTCGGCACGTACAGCAGCCCGCCGCCGACGGGGATGGGAGCGGTCGGCACCAGCACCGCCAGGTGCGGCTGACCGCCGATCGGTATCGGCTCCGGGTTGGGCAGCAAGCCCAGCACTTTCACTCCCGACCCGCCGAAGCTGCACCACACGGGGCTCATCGCCGCGATGTCGGCCGTCTTGCCGCGATCGCCGATCACGGCGACGAAGCGCTGGGCGACGTCGTACACCCTGCCGACCAGCGGAATGCTGCGCATGGACGCGTCCAGCGCGGCCGTCACCGGGCCGCGCAACCGAGACTGCACCACGAGTCCGAGGATGTAGATCGCCGCGAGGACCAGGGCCGTGCCGGCCAACCAGGCGAGCAACGGACTGCCGGCAAACTCCCCGAGTACAGAGAACGAACGCCCCAGCGCGCTATCGGGCCCCACGAAGCGGTTCAACAGCCCCACGACCCAGGCCACCAGCCCAAGCGTCATCACCAATGGCAGCACTGCCAGCAGACCCGTGAGCCAGGTCGACAGGAAAGGCTTCAGCAGTCGGGCGGACATCGGTCGGGCCAGAAACGGAGGCGGGTGATTATGGCGTGCCCGCCCCGCGAGTGCAGGGGGCGGGTCCGCCCCGGCACACGCCGCTAACGCACGTCCCGATAGAACCATGGCCCTACCCCACACCCCAAGGATCCCCATGGCCACACACCAGGAAATCGCCGGCAAGCTCTGGGACGCGCTGCAGCAGGACCGTTTCGTGATGCTCGGGCTGGACGGCGCGGACGCCGCGGTCCAGCCCCAGCCGATGACGCTGCTGATGGACGGCAACCACTCGCCGTTCTGGTTCTTCACCTCCAGCGAGACCGACCTCGCGCGCGCCGTGGCCACCAAGCAGCGCGCCATCGCCACCTTCACCAAGAAGGGCCTGGGCCTGTTCGCCTCCATGCGCGGCACGCTCGCTGTCGACAACGACCCGGCGGTCATGGATCGGCTGTGGAGCCCGATGGTCGAGGCCTGGTTCGAAGGCCGTAACGACCCCCGCATCACCCTGCTGCGGCTGGACGTGTCCGAGGCGCAGGTGTGGTTGAACGAAGGGCAGCTGCTGGCCGGCGTGAAGCTGATGCTGGGCATCAAGCCCACCGGACAGGACGGCCAGGACCGCGACACCGTCGACCTGGACTGACCCGGCTCCCCGGCTCCCCGGCTCCCCGTTCCCCGTTCCCGCTCTTCCCAAACAGAAGCGCCGCACCCCCAACCAGCGGTGCGGCGCGTCTTGCCGGCGGACTCGGCCCCTTACCAGATCCGCACGCGATCCTCGGGCGCGATGTACAGCGGGTCGGCCTCGGTCACGTTGAACGCCTCGTACCACGCATCCATGTTGCGCAGCGGGGCGAAGGCGCGGATGTGGCCCGGCGAATGGGTGCCGTTGACCAGTTGCTGGCGCAGCGCGTCGTCGCGCCACAGGGTGCGCCAGACCTGCGCCCAGCCCATGAACAGGCGCTGCTCGCCGGTGAACCCGTCGATCACCGGGGCCTCCTGGCCGTCGAGTGAGCGGCGATAGGCTTCCAGCGCGATCGTCAGGCCACCCAGGTCGCCGATGTTCTCGCCCATCGCGACGCGGCCGTTGATGTGCATGCCCGGCAGCTGCGGGAACTCGTAGGCCTCGTACTGGGCACCGAGCTTGGCCGCCTGCTCCTCG
>Ga0079224_100000006_pt1 | contig 119627 bp, 105 predicted proteins | sample Stecom2015_FD_80414 | JGI IMG/M metagenome (GOLD analysis project Ga0079224, IMG submission 80414) | Agricultural soil microbial communities from Utah to study Nitrogen management - Steer compost 2015 | ecosystem: Environmental > Terrestrial > Soil > Agricultural land | place: USA: Utah... | reverse complement strand
GGCGATATTCATTTGGATTTATTTGCCGATAAAGCGCCTGTAACGGTTGCTAACTTTGTTAATTTAGCCCAACAAGGCTTTTACAATGATTTAAGCTTTCATCGCGTAATCCCCGATTTTATGGTGCAGGGCGGTTGTCCAATTGGAACCGGCACCGGAAATCCTGGATACCGTTTTGAGGATGAGATTGATGCTGATTTAAAACATGATAAGCCAGGTATTCTGTCTATGGCCAATGCCGGCCCGGGTACCAACGGCAGCCAGTTTTTTATTACCCACATAGCAACCCCTTGGTTAGACGGTAAGCACACTGTTTTTGGTGCGATTCAATCTGAAGCAGACCAAAAAGTAGTCAATGCCATAGTTGGAAATGATGACATTAAAACCATTGAAATTAGCGGTGATGTGGATGCGTTACTGGCTGATCAGGCAGATCGCGTTAAAGAATGGAACCAGCATATTTAAGACATTAAATTGATGCCGTCGCTTCACTTCCAGAGAGCGGATGGTGAGGCGATGGTTTACGTGTGTATTGTTGGATGATCAGAAAAGGTAGTGGTTTTTTTCTTTTTAAATAATTGTGGTATTTTCAAGATACCATTGTAAATCAAGCTAAACAAAATACCGCCGATTAAACCGTACAGCCAGGACCACAAGTTAATTGGCAATCCGGGGCTGAAATTTGCGGCCGTTCCTTTGACTAAATTAATTCGAAAGTGAGTGATAAAATAGGGGATGGTGTACCACAGTGGCTTGTTTTCGTAGACTTGTAATTCACGAACAACACCTTGGTGATGATGGCTAAAGTTATCAATTTGTTCTGCAGATGCCGCGATTGCAGGGTCGCTGTTTTGTCGCAAGCGATCAATATAAGCTTGTAAGTTCCCATCAAAGTGTTGATTGGCCAATTTTTGGTAATCTGCTATTTGGTTTCGTTGTGAATCGGCATAACCACCAATACGCTGGGTGTATTGGTCGATAAATTGTGGCAGCTGCAGAAACAGGATAACGCCGGCTGCAAAAAATATTTTATCAAGTAGGTTTTTTAACATGACTTGATTATAACAGTTTTAGTAAAGCCATAAAAAAAACCGACTTAATTTGTCGGTTTTTTTAAGTTAATTTTTAAACTGTCTAATCAAGACAAGCGCTTAAATTCTCGACAAAGGCATCCAGCTCATCATCCGATTTGGTTTCTGTAACGCATAATAAGATACATTCACCTAATTCAGGGTATTGCTCAGATATATCCACACCGGCTACATAGCCTCGGCCCGCCATATCCGCAATAACTGCGGCTGCCGAGCGTTGCACCTGCACCACAAATTCATGAAAGCCAGCGCCATCAAACAATACTTTTAAGCCATCAATAGTGGCCAATTTCTTTTTCAGTTTGTCGGCATTATTAATGCAATGAGCTGCTACGTTACGTAAGCCTGATGAGCCAAGTAAGGCCATATAAATAGTCGAGGCAGTAACCATCAGTCCTTGATTGGTACAGATGTTGGAGGTGGCTTTGGCACGTCTAATATGTTGTTCACGGGCTTGGAACGTAAGCACAAATCCCGGATTACCTTCTAAATCGGTCGTCATGCCGACAATGCGCCCCGGCATTTGTCGAACAAAACTTTCTTTACAAGTTAAAAAGCCGTAAAAGGGACCGCCTGATGACATCGGAATTCCCATTGACTGACCTTCACCGCAACAAATATCAGCACCATTTCCCCCCCACTTTCCGGGTGTTGATAGCAATGCCAAGCTCATGGGATTCACCACGGCGATGGCCAAGGCATTATGGGCATGGGTCCAGTCAGTTAAACTATGAACATCTTCATACAAGCCAAAATAATTAGGTTGTGGGACCACCACGGCGGTAATATCACGATCTTGATAGGCGTCTAATGCCTTGCTATCAATTAAACCGGTTGCTGGGTCATAATCAATATACTCTAAATGAATATCTTGGTTTTTAACAATGTTATGTGCAACTTGAGCATAGACCGGGTTGACCGTTCTAGGCACTAAAATCAGTTTAGATTTACTTTTTCGATTGGCTCGAATAGCCATTAAAATGGCTTCCGCTAGAGCCGACGCGCCGTCATACATTGAAGCATTGGAAACATCCATGCCGGTTAGGTGGGCAATCATGCTTTGGTATTCGTAAATAACCTGCAAATTACCTTGCGCAACTTCCGCTTGATACGGGGTGTATGAGGTATAAAATTCGCCTCGGGTTGCTACTTGCCAAACAGCCGCAGGGATATGGTGTTCATAAGCACCGGCACCGGCAAAGCATATGGGGGTACCATCTTTCTTGGCCAAGGCTTTGACTTTCTTTACCACTTCCATTTCTGTCATCTGATCAGGCAGTTGATCCAGCTTAGATGACCATAATTCTTTGGGTATTTCGTCAAACAAAACATCAATGTTAGCGACACCAATGGTGTCTAACATCGACTTTATTTCTTCATCTGTGTGAGGTATAAATGGCATGGTATCGTTTAATCTTCGTCTTCAATGCTGGTACGGTAATCTTCTGGGCTTAACAAGTTTTCCAGTTCACTTTCATCGTCAAGCTCAAATTCAAAAATCCAGCCATCATCATAAGGTGAATCGTTAATCAATTCAGGGGTTTCTTCTAGGGCACTGTTAACTGCAACCACGGTGCCGGCCAGTGGTGCGAATAAATCTGATGCTGTCTTTACCGATTCAACGACACCACATTCATCTTCTTGGGCATACGCCTCATCAACCTCAGGTAGTTCAACAAACACAATATCACCCAATTGTTCTTGGGCAAATTCAGTGATGCCAACGCGGTAATGGCCTTCGGCTAACTTTTCCAACCATTCATGGCTGGCGGTATACACTAAATTATCAGGTACATAACTCATGGTTTTATTCCTCCATTAATGATTTGCCATTTCTGACAAAAGGTAGTTTTACCACATGACAAGGCAGGGTTTTATTGCGTATAACCACTTGGATGTCATCGGTATTTAGGGGTTTGGGCACGCGCGCCAGAGCAATGGCTTTTTCCGTGGTAGGCGAAAAGCCTCCACTGGTAATGATGCCTTCATTGCCAAGGTTATCGAGCACTACTTGACCGTGCCTTAATATGCCGCGACCTTGTAACACCAGACCAATCAGCTTTTCGCTGATACCGGCTTGTTTTTGTTGGGTAATGGCTTCGCCACCAATATAGTCGTAGTTGTCTTTTCGTAAGGACCAGCCTAAACCACAATTAAGGGGTGAAGTTTGTTCATCCATATCTTGGCCATAAAGATGCATACCGGCCTCTAAACGTAGCGTGTCACGGGCACCTAAACCACATGGTTGAGCACCGGCTGCCACTAATTGTTGCCATAATTTAGGGGCTTGTGCCTCTGGCAAAACAACTTCAAAGCCGTCCTCACCGGTATAGCCGGTACGACCAATAAACAGTGGGCCACTGTCACTGGCATAGAATTTTTTTAGCTGACTTAAATCTGTTTGCACCAAAGGTTGTAACAATGATTCCGCTTGAGGGCCTTGGATTGCAATGATGGCAAGTTCAGGTCGTTCATTTATAATTACCTTAAAGCTTTGAGCCTGCTGATTTATCCAAGCGAGGTCTTTATCTCTGGTGCCGGCATTGGTGATCATACGGTAGCTGTTATCCGCCAACTTATAAACTATCAAATCATCAATCACCCCACCTTGTTTATTAAGCATGGTGCTATAAAGAGCTTGATTGAGTTTGGTTTTTTTAATATCACCGGCTAATAAGCGATAAAGGAAATCAGTGGCTTGCTGACCGGAGACATCAATGATTGTCATATGAGAAACATCAAAAATACCGCAGGCAGTTCTGACAGCATGATGCTCATCCAGTTGTGAGCCGTAGTTGATGGGCATGTTCCAGCCGCCAAAATCAACTAATTTAGCACCGGCATCGACATGTGCCTGATACAAACATGTTTTATTCATTAAATGATACTATTTGGTTGCATAAATTTCTGTCGAACTATACTCTAAAGCACTCTAAAACTGCAACCAAAGTTTACTATTATGGCCAGAATTTATACCCGCAGCGGGGATGCCGGTGAGACCGGTTTGGCGAATGCCACACGCATATCGAAAAAAGACCATTTAATTACCGCCATCGGCACAATTGATGAGTTGAATGCCCACATAGGTATGATAAGAGCCTTACAAAACACAGCCTCTGTTAATCAGCAATTAGCGGTTATTCAGCATCAGTTGTTTGATTTAGGCGCCCAAGTTGCACAGTATCATGAGCGCCCCATTACCGGCAAAGATATCAAGCAATTAGAACGTTGGATTGATGATTATCAGGCTGAATTGGCACCGATCAAACAGTTTATTTTACCGGCGGGTAATCAGGCGGGTACTCAAACTCATTTGGCCAGAAGTGTCTGCCGTCGGGCTGAACGTTGTTTGTGGCAGAGCCAAGAAAACCATGAAATTGCCGTAGAAGCAATGCAATACCTCAATCGCTTATCCGATTATTTGTTTGTGTTATCGCGAGTTCTGAATACCGGAGAAGAAGTGTTTTGGTCACCAACTACAGGTTAAGTTATTGATTTAATGTTGTTTTAAGGCTGAATGTATTTACTTATGCTCAAGTTATGTCTATTTTGTGACTGATTTATGATTTTTGGAATTGCTAAGAAAGATATATAGGTTTGCGAAAACAGGTATGATAAAATGGGGTTTTATGATCTTAAATTTGAGAGGAGTCTCAGTATGAAAAAATTGTTAATTGGATTATCTTTGTCTGCTTTAGCCGGAACGGCTTTGGCTCAAGATTATGATGACCGCTGGCGACTAACGCCATCGATGAATTTCACTGCCACCGATAGTAATAAAAATATCGAATCACAATTTGGTGCAGGTATTGGTATTGGTAAGTTCATTAGTCCTAACTGGACTTTGGATTTTGAAGTAGATCACGCCAGATTTGCTAATGACCCACGTCCGGGATCATTGAAACAAACCGGCTATGGATTAATGGCACGTTATCATTTTAATGAAGGCGAAAGTTTACGTCCCTTTATTTCTATGGGTGCCGGCATGTTAGATCATGACGGTCAGGTTCCAAGAGTGAGCTCTGATGACTGGATGTTAAATTTAGGATTGGGTCTTCGTAAAAACATGACCGATCGCATGGATTTGGTATCAGAAATTAAATACCGATTAGATACGGACAATTACACCGGTAGAGCCAGCAGTCATGATGATTTTATTTTCTCCTTAGGTTTAAGCATTGCTTTAGGTGCAGCCAGAACCCCGGCTCCTGCTGAACTGATTCAGCCAGAACCTGTGCCGACACCTGATACACCGGTAGTTACTGATGGTGATGACGATAACGATGGTGTGCCAAACTCTCGTGATAAATGTCCTGATACCCGTGCCGGTGCTGTCGTCGATAAAGATGGCTGTGAAGTACAAGTAGTTATTGAGTTACAAGGTGTTCACTTTGACTTTGATAAAGCTACCTTACGTCCTGAATCTATTAAGATTTTAGACGCAGCTGTGCGAACAATGGGTGAACATGGTACGTTATTGGTTGAAGTAGCCGGTCATACTGACTCAGTTGGTGCTGAAAGCTATAACCAAGATTTATCAGAACGTCGTGCCCGAGTTGTTTACGATTACTTGGTTGATAAAGGTATCGATGCGGATCGCATGACTTGGAAAGGTTATGGCGAAAACAGCCCGATTGCTACCAATGAAACCGATGAAGGTCGTCAACGTAACCGTCGTACAGAGTTACAGATTCAGAACTAAATAGTCTCTCTGACTCGAATCAAAAAAGGCCGCGATCAAGCGGCCTTTTTTTTGTCTGATAAATAACTACAGTGTGTTACTAAACAGATTATTGTTATAGGAACATTTGAACAGGTCAAAGCAATTACAGGGCCAACGAGCTAACGATTTAGCTTAGGCAAGGTTAAGGGATTATGTTGCATACAGACGCAAGCATTCGTGCTATCTTTGTTCTTTAGGTGACTATGGTTTGTAAAAGATACATAATTTAACAGTGAGTAAATAAAAAACTCTGTGTATGTTGAAGCAATCTATGGCTCACTGATATATCCTGCAATAGCCAATGGTTAGTTGAACTAGCCATTATTTAAAGTCTAATTTATTTAAACCTGTGGGGTTATATAGCGGTTACCGATAATAAGTAGTATACCTAATACCAGTAAAACAACCGCAAAAACCGGAAAGAAAAATACCATGGGTAGACTAATAATTAGTAAAGCCAGGCCTTTAGAGGCTAAATCAGAAAGTTGAGCCGGCTGGTCGGTGGTACCGGTGAGGTATTCAAATAAGTAATCTAAGCTGAATTTACCAGCACCTGAGAAAACCAGTGGTAATAACATAACCATGAAAATTAGAGGCAGTTTAAAGTTACCGAAACCGTCGTTGCTGATGGCATAGCCTTGCCATAATTGCGCTAAACCATCATAAGACTCAGGCCAATGAACGGCATACAGCGCAACAGCAGTAATAATAATTAGACTGAAAGCGGCAAAGCGTGTGAATAACCCCAGTAACAACAGTATTGCAAACAGGATTTCTCCCCAGGCGGCCATTAACCATAACGTACCGGAGGATAATTCCCTGAATAGTGGTGGAAAGTTACCTAAAATACTATCAAACCAGTTATCTCCATTGAGCTTGCCGATACCGGCTACATAAAACTCCCAGAATAAAAGTGCACGTATAAAGAATGGAGGTAGCCAGTGAGCCGCGGCATTCAGACGACTTTTTACCGGTAACCAAGTGTTTTTAAACGTATTGACTAAGTTCATAAGATGTCTCTTTTTTAAGGTTCAATTTTTTGTTATTTAATGGTCGTGTTTATAAGCGAGTTTATTACTGGTATCCGGTAATAATACCTTGTTGGTACCATTTTATGAGTTGTTGTTGTCCTGATTGTAGAAAATCATGTTCTACAAGTCCAGTATTGGCTTGCATCAGTGTTTTAATGGCTTGTTCACCAGTTAAATTCTGCTTTGATTGCAGACTTGATAATAAGGCAGCTGCAAAAGCACTTAAGGTTGCAAACTGAACATCATCCTTTTGATTGCGCCAAACGAGTAAATAATAAGGAATTTCACTGGCTTCTTTGGGCTGAAAAATTCGGCTAATTTGATGCACCGGATATTGATATACTTGCAGACGTAGTAACGGTGAAATAATCGGTGTACAGGTCATCAAATCAGTGGCTGTTAATGCCGATTGATAGCTGACTTGCTGGCTGTCTTTTTCAACACTCAGCTCCAGCCATTCATAATGACTTAATTCAGCGATAAAGGGTCGCTCAGTATCTACTTTAACTGTTTGTAGATAATGCATGAATTCTCCCGGTATTTCAGTGAAATAAGGGGTTTTGTTATACTTTATTTGGTAAAAGTCTCGTACCAATTGCTGCCATTGTTTTGTCGTAAGCAGAGATGATAAAACCGGAAAAGTTTGTTTGAGTAGGCCGTTGATACTGTTAAAAAAAAGTTCTCGGTAGACGGCCATCCGGGTGTCGTCAATACCTTCTGGTTTTGGGTTGGTCTGGGGATTTCGAATGTGGGCCGCAAACTGTTTTTGGCTGTCTTTAAAGTTGTGATTGTTTGTCATGAGGTGACTGAAATTTAGCTTGTATCGCGTCGATCTGTTTGACTTCAGCCAATAAAAATTCGAGTGCTGGGAAATCAAAATCACGTTCTAATAAGGTTGGGAAAACTCCGTGGCATTGATAACTGTACTCCAATAATTCCCATACCGGATCAATAACATCGGCCCCATGGGTATCAATTATAAGATCCTCACTTTTGCGATCATGGCCGGCAATATGACCGTAGACAATGCGTTCAGAGGGCAGAGACTTGATAAAGTTTTTTGCATTGTAACCATGGTTAACGCCATTAACATAAACATTGTTTACATCCAAATGAAGGTGACAGTCGGCTTGTGTAATAACCTGGGTTATAAATTCAAGCTCAGTCATTTCGCTACCGGGTTGACTGGTGTAGTAAGAGACATTTTCCAGTGCCATGCGTTCGCCGAGAATATCTTGAACTTTATTAACCCGTTCGATGACGTGTAACGCCGCAGCCTCGGTAAAAGGAATTGGCATTAAGTCATATAGCTGGCCGCCATCAGTACAATATGACAGGTGTTCAGAATACAGCGGGCAATGAAAACTTTGTTTAAATTGCTTAATCGCTTGTACTAAGGCAATATTTAATTCATCGGGACCGCCAATAGATAAGGAGAGCCCATGCATAATAATTGGAAACTGCTCAGCAAAGCGGTAAAAATCACGACGATTTTTACCGCCCAAGTTAATCCAGTTTTCCGGAGCAATCTCCATAAATTGCACCGGCTCTAGATTAGGATGTTCTTTAAAAGCCGGCAGCAGCGCTCTGCGCAGTCCGATACCGGCTCCTGTTAAGGTTTCTAGTGGCATTTAATTAATTGCCGCATTTACCTTCAGCTTGTTTTTCGCTGTCTTTGTTGGCTTTGTTAGTTGCTTCGCCACACTTGCCTTCACCGCATTTGCCTTCAGCATGTTTCTCAACGGCTTCAGTTGCTTCGCCACATTTACCTTCACCGCATTTACCTTCAGCGTGTTTTTCTCCGGCTTCGGCTGATTCACCACACTTTCCTTCGCCACATTTACCTTCACCGCATTTGCCTTCAGCATGTTTTTCACCGGCTTCGGCTGATTCGCCACATTTACCTTCACCGCATTTGCCTTCAGCATGTTTCTCAACGGCTTCGGCTGATTCGCCACATTTACCTTCACCACATTTACCTTCGGCATTTTTGGTTTTTTTATTTTTGGCTTCACCACAGGTACCCTCGGCAACAGCTAATTTACCCATGAGTGTGGAGTGGCCATTTTCATAGCCATTGGTAAGATCCTGTTGATTAAAGGGGTTGCTATCATTCATCAGGCTGCCGGCACCGATTACGCCGATCGCTCCGGCTAAAGCTAAATTAACGGTATTAAGTTTGTTGTTTTTCATGTGTTTAATCCTGTTTTAGTTTAATTGTATGTATTGATAGGCCCACAACGTTATAGCCTGCAAAGAATTCTATCATGGCTAAGGTCGTTGTTATGTATACAAAATAGGAAATATAGGCGCAAAAAAAGCCCAAATCCGTAAACCTGGGCTTTATTAACGAAAAATTTACGGGTAAGACAGTTACTGACCTTTCTGTAAATCTTTAATCATAGCTGCTAAGAAGCGAGCTGCTTCGCCGCCGGTTGCCGCACGATGGTCAAAGGTTAGCGACAGTGGAATGGTGCGATGCGCTTCCATACCGCCCATGACCGGAACCACTTCATGGCGTAGTTTACCGGCTGCCACAATGGCCACACAAGGTGGTGTGATTATTGGGGTGGCATAACGTCCGGCATAGACACCAAAGTTAGACAGCATTAAGGTGTAATCTTTCATAGACTCTGGTGGAATGCTACGCGTTTTAACCTGTTCTTTGATGACATTCATGGCCTCACGAACTTGTTGCGGGGATAAGGATTCACAATTTCGCATTGTTGGTACAAATAAACCATCTTCGGTATCTACCGCAATACCAATATCCACATGGCTAATCAGTCTGCGAGCTAGTTTTTCACCATCAAACCAAGCGTTTAGAGCCGGTTCCGCTTGAGCGGCGACTACTAAAGCGCGAATTAAACGTCCGGTAATATCTTGACCGGCTTGCCAGGCATGGATATCCGCATCATCCATAATGGTGGTTGGTACAATCACAGCGTGGGCGTTTTGCATAACCCGCGCCATGGTTCGACGCGAACCTTTAACTTGTTGCCAACTATCGTCTGCATAGACTTTTGCCGGGCTTGACTTCGGCGTGCTGGCCTGAGGTTTTGTTGTTGACTGAGCATTGGCTGACGGTGTTGTTCTTGCCGGCGCTTGTGCTTGGCCTGATTGGGCTGCATTTTTGACATCGCTGGGGCGAATGACACCACCTGTACCGGTGGCTTCTACTTGGGTCAAATCAACGTTTAATTTTTTCGCTAATGCACGGACTGCCGGCGCCGCTTTTTTGCCACCAAAGTCTGTCATGGTGTCTTGAACAGCATCCGATGTTTCCATTTGGCCGACCACGGTGCCTTGTTTGCTTTCCGGTGCCGCTTGAGTTGGTTCTTCTTGAGATTCTTCTTTATCTAAGTCATTGAGAACCTGTTCAGCTTCTTGCCGTAACTTCGTTGCTGAATCGGTTTCTTGGTGCTCACTAACAGTTGGCTCGGATACTGCATCACTGCCGGTATCGAATTCAATTAATGGTGCGCCGGTGTCAATGACATCACCGGGCTCACCATAAAGTTTCTTTACGATGCCACTAACCGGTACCGGCACATCAACCACGGCTTTGGCGGTTTCCATGGAAACCATGGCTTGATCTTCAGTGACTTTATCGCCGACTTTAACATGCCATTCGACAATTTCAGCGTCCGGCAAGCCTTCTCCTAAATCAGGTAATTTAAAAATACTCATGAAACCTCCATTACTTGGTTAACTGCCTTCAAGATGCGGTCAGTGGTTGGCATATATTTTTTCTCCATTTTAAACAAGGGCATGATGGTGTCATAACCAGTGACTCGTTTCACCGGAGCATGCAAGTCATACAGACCCTGATCAGCTAAATTGGCAGCAATTTCAGACGACAAACTGCAGTGACGTGCTGCTTCTTGAATAATTACACAGCGGCCGGTTTTGGCGACAGATTCAGAAATCGTATCCATATCCAAAGGGCTAATGGTCGCCACATCAATGACTTCCGCAGAAATTCCTTGTTCAGCTAACTTATCAGCGGCTTCCAGGGTTTCCTTCATCATGGCGCCCCAGGTGACTAAGGTCACATCTTCACCTTCACGAATGACATAGCACATATCCAGTGGGTATTCTTCGCCATCATCTTCTACTTCTTCTTTATTCCAATGATAAATACGTTTAGGTTCTAAGAAAATCACCGGATCGGGGCTGCGAATGGCAGCCAGTAATAGTCCATAAGCGCGGCTTGGCGAAGAAGGAATAACGACTCGCAAACCGGGAATATGGGCAAATAGGGCTTCGGTGCTTTCAGAGTGGTGCTCAGGCGCATGAATACCACCGCCATAAGGTGCACGAATCACCAATGGACAGGTTAAGCGACCACGGGTTCGGTTGCGCATACGCGCTGCGTGACAGACAATGTGTTCAACCATGGGGTAAATAAAACCCATAAATTGTGCTTCAGCAATCGGTTTCATGCCCTGGGTGGCCATACCGACAGCCATACCGGCAATCATGGCTTCAGCCAAAGGTGTATCAATGACACGGTCTTCGCCAAATTCTTGAGCGAGACCTTTGGTGGCTCTAAACACGCCGCCGTTAATACCCACATCTTCACCCATAACAACCACATCTTTGTCGTGTTTAAGTTCATGGGCCATAGCCATTGTTACGGCTTCTACTAATGTTACCTTAGCCATTAGACTTCTCCTCTAAATCCATAGCATATTGTTTTTGCGCTGCCAGGGTATGTGGCATATCGGCAAACATATAATCAAACATAGAAGCGATGCCGGGGTTGCCGGTGCTTAAATATTCATCAACAGCAGCTTCAACTTCTTTTTTGCAGGTTTCCAAAAGTTGATTTTCTAACTGCTCATTCCATTGTTTATTACTCATTAAATAGTTTCGCATACGCTTAATGGGTTCAAATTGGCGGGCATTTTCAACTTCTTCATCCGGCCGATAGCGACTAGCATCATCGGCGGTTGTGTGGTCACTTAAACGGTAAGTGATGGCTTCAATAACAGAAGCGCCTTTGCCGTCATAAGCCCGTTTTAAGGCGGCACTGACTGCCGTGTGTACGGCAATGTAATCATTGCCATCAACTTGGATTGAAGGTAAGCCACCGGCTAAACCTTTTTGCGCCAATGTACGTCCACCTGATTGTTTTTTACGGGGTACTGAAATCGCCCATTGGTTATTAACAATCATTAAGACCATGGGCAAGGTAAAGGCACTGGCTGCATTAATGGCCTCTAAAAAGTCACCTTTAGAGCTGCCGCCATCACCCACCACTGAAACCGCCGCACGTTTCTCGCCACGTAATTTCATGGCCATAGCTGCGCCGGCAGCATGGGTGCACTGGGTGGCGATAGGTACGCACCATGGAAAATCATGTTGTGGGCCTGAAAAGTTGCTGCCACGCTCATCTCCGCCCCAGTAGTTGAGGACTTCAGACATTTTTACACCGCGATAAAATTGGGTGCCATATTCCCGATACATTGGTGCAAATACATCGGATTCAGCCATGGCTGAGCCAATGCCTATATGTACGGCTTCATGGCCTAAGCAAGAGGCGTAAGTGCCAAGTTTTCCTGTGCGTTGTAAAGCCACGGCTTTGGCGTCAAATGTTCGGGTTAGCACCATCAGTTCATAGATGGATTTGAGATGATCAAAATCGGTAGCAACTCGTGGTTTTTTGTCCCCCACCAACTCACCGTTAGGGGTTAAGTATTGTAGGTAGTCGATACTGAATGAGGCAACTGTAGTCAATTTCACTCTCCGTATAAGTTGGATTAGTCATTATTTCTGTCACGATAAAATCAGCTTTAGGCTGGCATCCATACGTTTCATTTGTCAGAATAACGGCCGAGCCTTGGTAAAATAGCTTGAGATGGCTATTTGGGTTTGGGGTCATAAAAATCGTAACCCTCAGTACTGTTGGCTCTTTAAATTATGCTTTTGGCCATGTCTATTAAACATAACCTAAATGCGGCGTACATTATAATGTAATTGGCGTTAATAATAAAGCTGTGTGGTCACTAAGCTGGTTGTCATATTTTATCAATAGTTACTGAGAAGTTTGCCAGAAGCTTTTACAATAAGCAGCACTTATTATAAGGTCTAACGTTATGAGTGAAGACAAAAATTTACGGGACATTGAAGACACCATTAAACTGGATATTTCTGAACGTAAAAATTACGGTGGCTACTTGTATTTGGATCGCTTGTTATCGGCACAAAAACCATTAAGCCAGCCCGAACATCATGATGAAATGCTGTTTATAATTCAGCACCAAACCTCTGAATTGTGGCTAAAACTAATTATTCATGAATTAACGGCTGCCATTGAGTTAGTGGCATCAGGTCATTTGGGACGTGCCTCAAAAATACTGGCACGCGTTAAACAGATTCAGAAACAATTATTTGAACAGTGGGCCGTCCTAGAAACATTAACACCCAGTGAATATATACAATTTCGGGGTGTATTTGGTAATGCGTCCGGTTTTCAGTCGCTGCAATATAGGCAGGTCGAATTTTTGTTGGGGAATAAGAATGAGAAAATGTTAGACGTGTTTCCAGTGGCTTCAAAATCAAGAAAAATTTTACAGCAAGCCTTAGAACAGCCCAGTGTTTACGATGTTTTTATCAGGCACTTGTATCAGCAAGGCTATCCGCTGGATAAAACATTGGTTGAGCGCGACGTACGCCAGCCGCATGAATACAATGAGTCTTTAATGCAGGCCTTGGTGGTTGTTTATCGTCAGCCGGAGCAGCATTGGCCAATTTATGCCCTGTGTGAGCAACTGGTGGATGTTGAAGAATCGTTCCAATTGTGGCGTTTTCGCCATATGAAAACTGTGGAACGTATTATTGGTTTTAAAGAGGGTACTGGCGGTTCTTCGGGTGTGGCATTTTTACAAAAAGCCTTATCACTTACTTTTTTCCCCGAGTTACTTAAATTGCGTACCGAGTTGTGAAGGCTGTTGGCCTTTGTCATTAAATTGAAATTGGCTAAAACCAATATTTGCATAGGTACCGGGTGTGATGTTGACTTCGTGCTCTGCCAACAACTCCATCATCTGATGCTGAAAAGCAGTCAAGTGGTCATGAATTAACTGCTGTACTATTTTTTGCTTTCTAGGTGGAATGCGACTGGACTGAACTGTTTTTTGTTTCAGAGCCGAATCTGTTTCGCCAAACATTTCTTGGTAAAATGTTTCAAATAGCCGCTGGGTAGTGACATCGACCTCATCAGCCAATTCAGCTTGCATAGATAGTTTTTGATGTAGTGTGTCGGTGATTTTATAGCGATTATTTTCGGCCTGAATCATTTGACTATTAAGTAATTCAGTAATGACTGCTTTGGCGCGAATATGCTGGCCATAAATGTCATCAATAATTTGACTGAGCTGGGATGTAGTTAATCTTAGTCGGCCATTGCTTTTACACTTTTGCAGAGCGAAAATCACTAAGTCCATTTTATTATAAGATTTTTTGTCTCGTTTTTTTTGTTGTTGGTATTCTGCTACTTTACGACGATCAATACCTGTTTTTACCGCAATCGCTTGGTTGGTAACGACGGTCTGTTCTTCTTTCAGTAATTCTTCCGCTGCTTGGATATAGGCGGCTTGAATGTTGGCTTTAAATTCATGACACTGTAATCCGAATTTAATAACCATCTTGCTTACCGGTACTAAGGCTTTTTGTAGTTGAATTAAGTGTAAGTGTGATTGTGTCATTTTATTTCGTGCGCATATTTGTACACAATATTAGCATGCACTATAAATTATGTAAAATGTATTTTCCTGGAAGTGCACACATAAATATCTCATTTCGCAGTGTGGCACCATACAGGGGAGGTATATACATAAAAATCTCCAAAATGGGTTATCTAATTAGGCCCAAACGTAGCGAGGCAATACAGAGTTTTGTGGGTTGACGTTTTCTCTCTGTATTGTGCTCGCTTTTTTATCTCTTGGTGTTGTACCCATTTGTGCTCTGTCACATGAAAATCCGCACAGTAAACCCAATCAATTAAATCACCCATACAATCAATCGCCTGCTTAGGGTAAAATTTCGCTTTTAATATTTTAATTATTCCATGACTGCTTTAAGCGTTAATTTAAATAAAATGGCGTTATTACGTAATTCACGTGGCCGTAATTATCCGAATGTAGTGACTTTTGGTCGTAAGTTAATAGATTTAGGTGTGCAGGGTTTGACCGTCCACCCGCGTCAGGATGAGCGCCATACAAAACCCGATGATGTTCGCCATTTAAAGGAACTGGTGACTGCCTTTGACGGTGTTGAGTTAAATGTTGAGGGTTTTCCTGGTGCCGAGTTTTTGGCTTTGATTGCGGAAACAAGACCACAGCAATGCACTTTAGTGCCTGATGCCCCGGATCAGCTGACTTCTGACCATGGCTGGGATTTGGTGCAACATTTTGATTGGATTGAAACCTTAGCTTCACAATTAAAAGCCATTGGTGTTCGTTGTTCAATATTTTTAGACCCGGATTTGCAGCAAATTGAATTAGCCGCCAAAGCCGGCGTTGATCGCATTGAACTATATACCGAAGCTTATGCCAATGCTTTTGCATTGGGTGATTTTCAAACTATTTTGCAGCAATACCGAGAGGCGGCTGTATTAGCACAACGGTTAGGTTTAGGCGTTAACGCCGGCCATGATTTGGATATAGAGAACCTGGCTGATTTTTTACGAATTCCAGGTATTTTGGAAGTCTCTATTGGGCATGCGTTAACTGTTGAGTGTATTTATCAAGGCGTCGAGCCGGTGATTGCCCGGTACCTTGAAATCTGTGGCAAATAGATACATATCAATTCATAGCATGATATAATTACGCGCTTTTTTAATGATGTTTAGCAAGGCTGAAATTAGCCATTGCATTGGGAATACAGAAGTATGATTACGGTAACATTAACTGACGGTAGCCAACGAACTTATGACGCGGCTTTGACAGTGGCTGAGGTCGCGGCAGATATTGGCCCGGGTTTAGCGCAAGCCGCTCTTGCTGGGCGCGTTAACGACCAGCTGGTGGACTTGTCTTATTGCTTAGATCAAGATGCAACATTAGCGATTGTCACCGGCCAAAGTGAGGACGGTCTGGAAGTGCTTCGCCATTCCACTGCCCACTTGATGGCACAAGCAGTGCAAAGACTGTATCCGAAAGTCGAAGTTACTATTGGTCCGGTTATTGCTGATGGCTTTTATTATGATTTTGCATCTGACGATCCTTTTACCGAAGAGGATTTGGCGAAAATAACCGCTGAAATGAAAAAAATAATAAAAGAAAAGTTGCCGGTAGAGCGTTTTGAAATGTCCCGAGACGAAGCGGTTGATTTTTTCACCTCTAAGGGAGAGCATTATAAAGCCGAAATTATTCGCGATATACCGGCGGATGAAACCTTGTCGTTATACCGCCAAGGTGAGTTTACCGATTTATGTCGCGGCCCCCATGTGCCGAATACCGGAAAGCTAAAAGTCTTTAAACTAATGAGTGTGGCTGGCGCTTATTGGCGTGGTGACAGCTCCAATGCCATGTTACAACGCATATATGGAACCGCGTGGCATGATAAAAAGGATTTGAAAGATTATATTTACCGTTTAGAAGAAGCGGAAAAAAGGGACCATCGCAAATTAGGCAAAAAAATGGACTTGTTTCATTTTCAGGAAGAAGCCCCAGGAATGGTTTTTTGGCACCCTCGTGGTTGGTCGATATATCAAACAATTCAGCAGTATATGCGTCGCAAACTGAATCAACGTGAATACCAAGAAATTAATACCCCGACTATCGTTGAATATAGTTTGTGGGAGAAATCAGGTCATGCCGATAAATTCGGTGACGACATGTTTTCGGTGGAGTCTGAGGGTCGTCAGTTTGCGGTAAAGCCGATGAATTGCCCTTGTCATGTACAGGTATTTAATCAAGGGTTAAAATCTTATCGTGATTTACCTATCCGCTTGGCCGAATTTGGCTCCTGTCATAGAAATGAGCCATCCGGTGCCTTACATGGACTAATGCGGGTACGGGGATTTGTGCAAGATGATGCGCATATTTTTTGTGAAGAAAAAGACATCGCTAAAGAAGTGTCGGAGTTTATCGATTTCTTACACGAAGTTTATGCAGATTTTGGCTTTACCGATATTATTTATCGCTTATCAACCCGGCCGGAAAACCGTGTCGGTAGTGATGCCGATTGGGATAAGTCAGAAAAGGCCTTGGCAGATGCCTTAGATGATAAAAATATAGATTGGCAAGAGTTGCCCGGTGAAGGTGCATTTTATGGCCCGAAAATTGAATTTTCGTTGCGTGATTGCCTGGGTCGGGTTTGGCAATGTGGTACCATTCAGGTTGATTTCTCCATGCCCGGTCGTTTAGAAGCAGCTTACATTGACGAAGCAGGAGATCGCAAAACACCGGTAATGCTACACCGAGCTATCTTAGGTTCTTTTGAGCGTTTTATCGGAATTTTGATTGAACACCATGCAGGTAATTTACCGCTTTGGTTAGCGCCAACTCAAGCAGCGATTCTCAATATAACGGGTCAACAGTCCGAATATGCGGAAAAAATAGGCCAAACATTAAAAAATAAGGGCTTTCGTGCTATTTTTGACTTGAGAAACGAAAAGATCGGCTATAAAATTCGCCAACATACATTAAGTAAGACCAATTACTTGGTTATTGTGGGAAATCAAGAACTTGAGGATAACACTGTTACAGTACGTTCACATAATGGTGAAGACTTGGGTTCGATGACAGTAGAGACTTTGATTGCGATGATGAATCAGCAAATTAAAGATAAAAATTAATAACATAGGAGATTGACTAATCGCTAATACTGAAAAAGTGCGTAGGAATCAGCAAATTAAGATTCCTGAAGTTAGACTGATTGACCAAAATGGTGATCAGGTTGGTGTAATGGCTACCGATGAAGCCCGTGGATTGGCTGCAGAGGCCGGTTTGGATTTGGTTGAAATATCACCCAAAGCAAGTCCGCCGGTATGTAAAATTATGGATTATGGCAAGTTCAAGTTTGAATTGGCCAAAAAAAACCAACAAGCTAAGAAAAAACAGAAAAAAATTCAACTGAAAGAGGTTAAGTTTAGACCCAACACAGATGAAGGTGACTTTCAGGTTAAACTTAAAAATTTGCGGAAATTTATAGATCAGGGCAATAAAGTTAAAGTAACAATTATGTTCCGTGGTCGTGAATTAGCGCACAGAGAATTAGGTTCAGAAATGCTGGATCGATTAGTGGAAGAATTAAAGGACGAAGTGGTTGTTGAACAACGACCGGCAAAAATGGAAGGCCGATTTATGATTATGTTACTGGCACCGAAAACAGCCAGTTAACATTTAATCTGTTAATTAGTCTATAATACCGCACCGGCATGACTGTAGGTCGTGCCGGTGCGGTCATTTTAAGACCAGGCAAGATACGGTTGGTGAGCGTAGGGCCGGCAATGATGTGTGAGCGGTTTGTAATGAAGTTAAAGCAGTGCTCATGAAATGCTGTACCTATGAATCGATGTATTGAGCCTTAACAAGCTGACCTGTGAGTCCAGAAACGTCATTAAATTGACTACTTGCAGGAGTATTATAAATATAAATATAGGAGGCATTATGCCTAAGATGAAAACCAAGAAAGGCGCTGCCAAGCGCTTTCGCAAAACGGCGAGCGGCTTTAAAAGAAAGCATGCTTTTCGCTCTCATATTTTGACCAAAATGAGTCAAAAACGTAAACGTAACCTTCGCGGCACCAGTCTCGTTCATGAGTCTGATGAGCCTTCAGTTCAACGTTTGTTACCTTACGCTAAATAAAAGGAGTTAGATTATGGCCAGAGTGAAAAGAGGCGTACAAGCCCGTAAAAAACATAAAAAGATATTAAAATTAGCCAAAGGTTATTATAACGCGAGACGTAAAACGTACCGTACGGCGAAACAAGCTGTTATTAAAGCCGGTCAGTACGCTTACCGAGATCGTCGTAACCGTAAACGTACGTTCAGAGCTTTATGGATAACTCGAATTAATGCCGGTGCCCGTACTAATGGCTTAAGTTATTCACGATTTATAAACGGCTTGAAAAAAGCTGATATCTCTTTAGATCGTAAAATTTTAGCTGATATGGCAGTTCACGATAAAGCGGGATTTGCCGCGGTAGTTGAACAGGCCAAAGCGGCATTGTCATAATAACGGCTCCTTAATTAGGAGCTTGTTGGTTGTAACGATTAAAGAGGAATCAGTGTTGCACTGATTCCTCTTTTTTTTGCATTACCCTAAATAATATACGCCTGTTGTTGATTATTATTTCATCAGGCCAATTCAAAGAGAACGTAAGTGAGTGATTGGGAAAAAATATTAGAAGATGGTTTAACGGCAATCAAAGCAGCACAAACCAGTCAAGAGCTGGATGCGGTTCGAGTGCAGTTTGTCGGTAAAAAAGGCATAATTACCAGTGCATTAAAAGAATTAGGACAGTTGCCTGCCGACCAGCGAAAACTGGCGGGTCAGGAAATAAACCAAACCAAACAACAGATATTTGCCGCGATTCAAAGTAGAAAAGAAGCCATTATTGAGGCTGAGCTCAATGCGAAGTTGATGGCTGAGTCGATTGATGTCACTTTGCCGGGCAGGGGATCACATGCCAGTGGTTTACATCCGGTGACCCGCACTATGCAACGTATTATTGAGTTGTTTGAACAGGTTGGTTTTTCAGTTGTTACCGGACCTGAAATTGAAGACGACTATCATAACTTTGAAGCGCTTAATTTTCCCGAACATCATCCGGCACGAGCCATGCATGACACCTTCTATTTTCCGGACGGTCATTTATTGCGTACACACACTTCACCGGTTCAAATTCGAGCGATGAAAACCATGCGGCCACCGATAAAAATTATTGCCCCGGGTAAGGTATATCGCAGTGATTCAGACCAAACGCATACCCCAATGTTTCATCAGGTTGAAGGTTTAATGATCGGCGAAAATGTAACCTTTGCCTCGTTAAAAGGTGTTTTAAATCAGTTTGTTAACGCCTTTTTTGAAGATGATTTACAGATTCGTCTAAGACCTTCCTATTTCCCTTTTACGGAACCTTCAGCTGAAGTCGATGTTGAGTGGCAGAAGCAAGATGGCAGCAGTGGTTGGTTAGAGGTTCTCGGTTGCGGTATGGTGCATCCCAATGTTTTAAAAGCCGGTGGTATTGATCCGGAAAAATACACCGGATTTGCCTTTGGTCTTGGGGTAGAGCGGTTTGCTATGTTGCGTTATGGGGTTCAAGATTTACGGCAATTCTTTGAAAATGATTTAACCTTTTTAAAACAGTTTCAAGCCTAAGGAGTGACATAATGAGAATTAGCGAACAATGGATTAAACAATGGGTTGCCCTAACCGGTAATAGCGATGAAACTGTCTCACAATTAACCATGCTGGGCCTGGAAGTAGATGAGGTATTGCCTGCAGCGGGAGAGTTCAGTGGGGTTGTGGTTGCAGAAATTAGTCACTGTGAATCACATCCTGATGCTGATAAATTACAGGTTTGCCGGGTTAACGATGGTCAAAATGAATGGCAAATCGTCTGTGGCGCACCGAATGCTCGGGTTGGTATCAAAGTTCCTTTAGCTCAAGTGGGTGCGGTTTTGCCGGGTAACTTTAAAATTAAGAATTCAAAACTCCGTGGTGTGGAATCAGCCGGTATGCTTTGTTCCGAAGTCGAATTAGGTCTAAGTGAAGAGGCGTCAGGGTTAATGGAACTACCCATGGATGCACCTTTAGGACAATCCTTAAGTGATTATTTATCTTTAGATGATGTCATTATTGATATTGATCTAACCCCCAATCGTGCCGATTGTTTTTCGGTTCGTGGGGTGGCTCGTGATTTGGCCGTTGTTAATCAAATTGAATTTAACGAATTGTCAATTCAGCCACTTAAAGCAGATATCGATACTAAAGTCGAGATTGACTTACAAGCACCTCAAGCCTGTGGTAAATATTGTGGCCGAATTATCACCGGTGTCAATAATCAGATTTCTTCACCCATCTGGTTACAAGAAGCCTTACGAAAATCCGGTTTACGCTCGATCCATCCGGTGGTTGATGTTACCAACTATGTGATGTTGGAATTGGGTCAGCCTATGCATGCTTTTGCTAAAGACGCTGTAAAAGAGCGGATTGTTGTAAGAATGGCAAAAAAAGATGAAACCATAACGTTATTGGATGGTTCTGAAGCTCAGTTAGATCCTTCATTTTTGGTCATTGCTGATGCCCAAAAGCCATTGGCCGTTGCCGGCGTAATGGGTGGTGCTGACAGTGGTGTCCACGCTGAAACCACAGATATTATTCTGGAATCTGCATATTTTAATCCAGCAGATATTATGGGCAAATCACGGCGTTTAGGTGTGCACACAGATTCTGCTTTGCGCTTTGAGCGTGGAGTTGATTGGCAATTACAGGAACAAGCGATGGAGCGTGCCAGCCAATTGATTGTAGAAATTTGCGGTGGTCAGGTTGGGCCAATTAACACGGTGATGCAGGATTCACAATTGCCAAAACGACAAACAATCCAATTAACTTCTTCCCATCTTCGTCGGGTACTAGGATTTAACGTAGCGGATGCGCAGGTCTCGGATATTTTTCAACGGTTAGGTTTCGAAGTTGACCATTTGGACAGCGGCTGGCAAGTAAAGACACCTAGTTGGCGTTTTGATTTGAGTATTCCAGAAGACTTGATTGAAGAGGTGGTGCGGGTTGTAGGCTATGATCAAATGCCGGCTGACTACTTACACAGTGAAGATGCCATCACCATTATTCCTGAACAACTAATGGCACCGATTCAGGTGAAGAAACAATTGGTGGCTTTTGGTTTTCAAGAAGTAATCAATTATGCCTTTGTTTCCACTAAACAGTTAGAAAACTGTCGAGTGACTGATGGGGCTTATGCTTTGGCGAATCCATTGACCCAAGAAATGGCGGTTATGCGAACCCATTTACTACCGGGATTATTGGCCAATATTAAACAAAATATAGCTCATGGAGATGCTGATTTAGCACTTTTTGAATTGGGTAAAGTATTTAGCAAGAGTGACGCTATAGCGCAGCAGGATATGTTGTTACTGGCTCAGACCGGTTTGACTGTTCCTGAACAATGGTCTGTAGCTGCCCGAAAAACTGATTTTTATGATTTAAAAGGTCATGTTAGTTCAATACTTAGTTCCGTTCCCGGCGAAAGAAAATTTGTGCCGTCATCAGTCGATTACCTGCATCCCGGTCGTCAAGCACAGGTAACAATAGATGATAAAGTGGTCGGATATATGGGCCAAGTGCATCCGGCCATTTGTGCTAAACTCAAGATTAAAGCTGAAGTATTTGTGGCGCAATTAAACTGGAATGCCATTGAGCAACGGGTTTTACCTCAATGGCAAGCGGTTTCTAAATACCCCGGAAGTCGTCGGGATTTATCATTGGTGTTACCAGAAAACATCCAGTGGCAACAAATGGCTGAAGGCATTAAGGGATTAATGAAGACGGAAGGTGACCTTTTACGCCAGTTGCTGTTATTTGATGTCTATACCGGTGAGCCAATTGAAAAAGGGTACAAAAGTTTCGCCATCGCGCTGATATTTCAGGCAAAAAACCGCACTTTAGAAGATAAAGAAGTAGACAAACTGGTGGCAAAAGGGGTATCCTTTTTAGAACATGAGTTTAACGCAGAAATCAGAGCATGAATGAAACCATAACAAAAACTGACTTAGCTGAAATTCTTTATATGGAAGTTGGCCTTAATAAACGTGAAGCCAATGAGTTTATCAGCGTTTTTTTTGATACCATTAAAGATCAGTTGTTAAACGGTTACGGAGTTAAGCTGTCCGGCTTTGGTAACTTTGAACTGCGTGATAAAAAATCTCGTCCGGGTAGAAATCCGAAGACACTAGAAGAAATCCCCATATCCGCACGTCGGGTGGTGGCTTTTAAACCGGGGCAAAAACTGAGGAATACCATAGAAACCTATGCTGGATCAAGGACATAATAAAACATTACCGACAATTCCTGCAAAACGCTATTTCACCATAGGTGAAGTCAGTGATTTGTGTGATGTAAAACAACATGTTTTGCGTTATTGGGAAAACGAATTCGATAACTTAAACCCGGTAAAAAGACGTGGTAATCGCCGTTATTACCAACGTAATGATGTCATGATGATTCGTCAAATCCGCAGCCTATTATATGATCATGGTTACACCATAAACGGTGCGCGCCAAAAGCTTAACGGTCGGGTTGAGGAAAAGGAAGCCAGCAAATCATATCAAGTCATACAACAAACGGTTCAAGAACTGGAAGAAATTCTGGGATTACTTAAATAAACCAAGCAACGACGTTTAAGTAATTAAAAACATCTAATCATTAGTTTGATTTCATACCAAAATTGACTGAAGAGTGGTAGAATATGCCACTGGTTTCGGAGCGTGGCGCAGCTTGGTAGCGCACCACAATGGGGTTGTGGGGGTCGGAAGTTCGAATCTTCTCGCTCCGACCATTTTCAGTCAGTATTACTGTCCAAATAAGAACAAACCTCAGTTTAAATTGCAGCTGAGGTTCTAATAACTATCCGTTTATAAGGAGATGTCCATGAAATCACCTGTCAGAGTTGTTGTTACCGGTGCTGCCGGTCAAATAGGTTACCAATTATTGTTTCGTATAGCGGCGGGCAACATGTTGGGGAATGATCAACCGGTTATCTTACATCTTTTGGAAATAACGCCGGCCATGCAAGCCGTGCAAGGTGTGGTGATGGAATTAGAGGACTGTGCCTTTCCTTTGCTACAAGGCATAGTAGCAACCGATGATGCCAATGTTGCTTTTAAGGATGCCGATTATGCTTTACTGGTCGGTGCCATGCCACGTGGACCCGGTATGGAACGCAGCGATTTATTGAAAAAGAATGCCACCATATTTTCGGCCCAAGGCAAAGCCATGAATACCCATGCCAACAAAAACATCAAAGTATTGGTAGTTGGTAATCCGGCCAACACCAACGCTCTGATTGCGCAACAAAACGCGCCGGACATTAATCCGAGACAATTTACCGCCATGGTTCGTTTAGATCATAACCGTGCCATAGCGCAAATGGCTGATAAACTCTCAGTAGCTACCCATGAACTGTCTCGTATGACTATTTGGGGTAACCACTCGTCAACCCAATACCCGGATATTTCACAATTACAAGTGAACGGCGAAACGGTTAAAGATGTCGATCAAGCTTGGTATAGAGATAATTTCATCCCAACCGTACAACAACGCGGTGCGGCGATTATTAAAGCCCGTGGTGCGTCCAGTGCGGCCTCTGCAGCCTCCGCTGCCATTGACCACATGAAGTCATGGGCATTGGGTACTGCTAAAGGCGATTGGGTTTCTATGGCGATTCCCAGTGATGGTAGCTATGGAATCGAGCCCGGCGTTATCTTTGGCTATCCGGTGACCTGTGAAAACGGTCAATACAAAATTGTACAAGATTTACCTATCAGTGATTTTTCACAACAACGGATTGATGCCACCAACCAAGAGTTACGTGAAGAGCGTGCGGCGGTTGAACATTTATTTGATTGATTAGGTTTTCAGTGTTTACTATTAAAAAAACCATCGCTTCGTCGGTGGTTTTTTTTGAATTTAATTTAAGGAGTTCATTATGATTAGTGCCAATATTCCCCAAACACCTACTGTTAGCAACGAGCCCATTAAGGACTACCTGCCGGGTAGTCATGAAGCCCTGTCATTAAAGAAAGCCTTGGATGATATGGCTGAGCAGCATACGGATATTGCTAACATTATTAATGGCCAAAAGGTTAAGACCGACAAAAAGCAAACGGTCATTATGCCCCATAACCACCAGCATGTATTGGGAACCTACTACAATGCCGATGCCGATTTACTTAATAAAGCCGCCGATGCGGCAGTGGCCACACAGGCAGAGTGGCAAGCCTTACCTTGGCAATCAAGAACTGCGGTATTTTTAAAAGCCGCCGATTTATTGGCCGGCCCGTATCGTAACTTGATTAATGCCGCCACCATGCACGGCCAATCTAAAAATGCTTACCAGGCTGAAATTGACTCCGCTTGTGAGCTGATCGACTTTTTGCGATTTAATGCTTATTTTTATGAGCAGATAATGGCGCAACAGCCGGTGTCATCACCTGGTGTATGGAATCAGCTGGATTGGCGGCCTTTAGAAGGCTTTGTTTTGGCCATTACACCGTTTAACTTTACCGCCATTGCCGGCAATTTACCGGCCACGCCTGCGATGTTAGGAAATACTGTGGTTTGGAAACCCTCCGGTACCCAAATGTTATCGGCGCATATTATCATGCAAGTCTTTCAAGAAGCTGGTTTACCTGATGGCGTGATTAACATGGTGGCCGCCAATGGACCTGTGGTGGGAGATGCCTTATTGCCACGCGCTGATTTAGCCGGCGTTCATTTCACCGGTTCAACAGCCACCTTCCAGCATATCTATGCTGAAGTTGGTGGTAACATCAGTCGCTACCGCAGCTACCCGAGATTAGTCGGTGAAACCGGTGGTAAAGACTTTGTTTTTGCCCACCATTCAGCAGATCCTAAAGCGGTGGCAACTGCTTTAGCCCGTGGTGCCTTTGAGTATCAGGGGCAAAAATGTTCAGCCGCTTCCAGAGCGTATATCCCGCAAAGTTTATGGTCAGACATTAAACAACACTTAGAAACCGATCTGGCCAGTTTTAAAATGGGCTCAACCCGTGACTTTTCGAACTTTATTAATGCCGTTATTGATGAAAAGTCCTTTGATAAAATCCAAAACTACATCGAATTTGCCAAAAAAGCCGACGATGCAGAAGTCATTATTGGTGGTAATTGTGATAAAACCACAGGCTACTTTATCGAACCCACAGTAATTCTTACTTCGAACCCGGGTTTTAAAACCATGGAAGAAGAGATCTTCGGTCCGGTGTTAACAGTTTATGTCTATGCTGAAGATGATTTTGAAGAGACCTTAAGACTGTGTGATGAGGGTTCAATGTACGCCTTAACCGGTGCCATCTTTGCCCAAGATCGCTATATGATTAACCACATGGCTGATCGCTTACGCAATGCCGCCGGTAACTTTTACATTAATGACAAACCCACCGGTGCGGTGGTCGGTCAACAACCTTTCGGTGGTGGTCGTGCGTCAGGTACCAACGATAAAGCCGGTAGCGCCTTAAACCTTTATCGCTGGTTATCACCCCGAACCATTAAAGAAACCTTCGTACCCGCCACCGATTACCGTTATCCATTCTTGGGATAACTTAATCAGAATAGGTGACTTAAAAGGCGGCCGAATGGTCGCCTTTTTTAACGTTCAGTATGGTCTCAATTGATTCTTTTAAACCTCAATTTAAACATATTAAAATAAAGATAAATCTCATGAAAAAGCGATTCATTATTATGCTGTGTTTGATGGTGTGTTCAGCCTCTTATGCAAGCCAACCAACGAATTTACAACAAATCCCGGGCACCGGTATTTTTATGAAATCACCGCAAGGTTTTACTGCATCGCAACGCTTTGCCGGTTTTGAACAAGTGGCGACAAAATCTTCTTTAATGATTCTGCCGCTAAAGGATGTTTCATTGGATGATGTGGGTCAACAGATGTTTTCTGAGTCACAATTAAAAAAACAAAATATGAAAATGCTTGGTCGTGAAGACATGTTTATCAATGGTCAAATGATTGGTTTGGTTTTCTTGCAACAAAATACCACCGCCGGTGTGGTGGAGAAAATCGTTCGTCTAATCGAGGGTGACCATGAATTGGTGATTTTAAATGGCATTTACTTACAGTCGAATAAAGATCAGGTTTACAAATCATTGCGGAAAGCGATTATCAGTGCTGAATGGCGTGATATGCCAGCGCCCGACGGCTTTGATATGGTTGATTTTGAATTTGATGTGACACCGGGCTGGGAAATCCGTGAACCTGGTAATTTAGGGAAAATGATAAAGTTGTCACTCACGGGTGCGCCGCAGCACAGTACACCCGCTGATTGGCCGGTTATCATTGTGGTGCCTTCTTTAGGCGACAAAGAAGTTGGTTCTCTGCGCTCAACAAATATTGAGCTACTGAAATCGGTTAAATACTATGATTTTGACACGATTAAATCGGAGCAATCTCGTGAAATAGATGGTTTAAAAGCGTATTTAATCAAGAGTAAAGGCACCGATAGCGAAACATCAGAACCCTTAGACTGTTGGCAGATACTTATTCGCGGTCGCGACAATAAAGGCTATTACAGGGTACTGGCTTTGGGCAGTGATTTAGAAACTGATGCCAAAGCGCTCTTTGATTCTTTGATAGAAACCTTTCGCTTGAAATGATGCCAAGCGGGCTGTCATAAATCTTGATTTCATAAATATAAAAGGCAGAAATTAATCCCAAATATGTATTTCTGCCTATTTTATGGTTTACTATGTGCTTAATTGATTGATAAATATCACTTGAAATGACCAAAAAAGTGAAGGTTAATCTCAATGCCATCGTGGATGCCTTTGAAACTCAGAATAGTGAGTCGGTTTCCTACATTAACGTCAACAACGGTGACGTTGTAATTGTCTTTGAAGGTTTCTTAATATCATCGAACTCGGATAAAGTTGATGCGATGATGCCTGAGTGCCAAAAACAAGAAATTATTCAACCCCAGGACATTGAGTCAGGTGATGATTGGGTCGAATTGCCATCTCAATTTGAGATAAACGAATACCAGATAATGCGCGCCTTTGCCAATAGTCGGATTGATACCAACGAGAATCAAAAACTGCACGCCGCTTTAACCGGAAGTAAAGCCTTTCGACGCTTTAAAGACACCGCCTTCGACATCGGTGTAATTGACGAGTGGTATGAATTCAAAACCAAAGCATTGACTGAGATTGCCCGCACCTGGTGTGAGGATAATGGGTTTGAAGTAGTCGGAGATGATGCCTAACAATGCACACTAACCAGCACTTAATTCAGCGCGTCTAACAATTTTATAATTCAGTGAATTCAAGTAGGGTGGGCCCCGCCCAGCACATCATTCATTTGAAAAACTCTCATTAATTTTTGATGGGCGGAGCCCATCCTACAACTGTAATCCATGATTTTTTGTTTTGGTGTTATTTTGTTCATCCAGCTTTATCAATGTATTATTATCAAGATATACCGAGATAAAATGCATAAATGCTTTTTAAACCCAAACACTTCGGATAAACAAGCAAATAATTATATAAAAATATCAAATTTTGTCGATAAAATACCAGAAATTAACCGCGAACACTCATTTTCATCTATATAATCGATTAATATGTGTGTTTAATAAATTTATAGGTGCCAAAAGAGAAAAAATGAAAAATGCGGATGAAGCACATTTACGACGGATATTTACTGAGATGGGCGTGGAAGACCCGGACTATTATGTTAAAGAGGCCGACGAATACGATGAGCCGACACCCATGCTGTCTAAAGTCGTCTTTATGCGTGAGTGTCTAAAAACTCTAATTAAAGCAAACGACGAAAAATGGATAGATGAGCATATTGAAGCCTATCAAAAAAGAACTGGGAAAAAAGATTTGTATTCATTGCGTTTTGAACCTGAAATGCCTGAATTGCTGACAGCGCTATTGAATGTACAAGAAAAAGGAGTTGATCCGAAAAATATAGGATTGATAGTAAGGGAATATCAAAGACATGTTCTCGCGTCAGTTATTAGTTTGATAGATGGTGGTTACGCGTTCGAGGAAGGAGTAGATAGCGATTGGGGCATGTTCCAAATTGATGATGATTTAATGCCAACCTATGGATTTGGTGATATGAAGGATATGATCTGGGAACTTGATCCTGATAAAGATGCATAAGGATTACCACCTAACAAGGCTCTATAGCTGATTACGTAGTTAAGCGTTGACATTATGAGTCTGGAAAATTTTATAAAATTTGGTGTTACTGTTTTTGTATTAGCTGCCATAGTCTCAGTGGTATTCGCGTTAGCCATGACGCATGGTTGGATACAGGCCGTATTTTCTTTTAAAAACTTTGGCTGGCTTGGGGTTGGGATTTTCTATTTAAAGATTAGCGTGCTAATAATTATTCTCTTTTTTATATATGGCCTGCTGCTTGGCCCGGCGCCAAGAATTCTTTCTGCTTTATTTGCAGCCTGTGTCGCTTTGCTGGCAGTGAGTGTATCACTGGGTTTTGAATCTAAACATAATCAGTTAATGCTGGAAAAACGGTTGAAGGAGCACGAGGAAACCTGTGCGGAGTACCCTATACTTTGTCCGGAACAAATAAAGGGGGCCAAATAAAGAGGTCAGTACCCTTTACTCCTTATTCCAAGGACTTCCTTGTTTTTAACATAAAAGGTACTGAAGTTTACCCATAAAACTAAACTATTATTAACATTGAGAGTTCAAAATAACAAGAGAATCGGCATCATTTATAATAAAACAAGATAGCTTGGCTAAGCACTGCTCAGGCAAACTGACCAGCTGTTGACTAGGGATTAATCCAACAAAAAAAGGTAGAAATATGAGAAAAAATATAAATTTAATCATCGCTTTGTGGTTCCTTATGTCTGCAGTTAATGCGGAGACTAAAAATTTAAAAGAAATCAAGCCTTTGACACTTGATGGAACAGCGTATGTGCACCGCTGGTCACAGGGCAATCAACATGAATACACACCTTATGGCCAAGAAGACTTAAGCGTTTGGTCGGACATGGTGACCATAAATATTTTTCCTGATGTGGTTGATGGTGAACAGCTGGCTCAAATTGCTAACAATGTCCTAAGTCGGTATGAAACAATTGGAGCCATTGTTAGGACGAATTCCATACCCAGAACTGAAAAGTCGGAAGCTGAGCATTTGATTGTTGCCATTCTTCGCGGTGATGGTGTGATGGAAGCGGTGTATGCCAGAATAAAAATGATTCAAGGAAAAGGTACGGCTACTGTATGGTCACGGCGTGCATATGGTGAAACTGATGCGGCTGAAGCCATTGGAGCTTGGTTGCAAGAAAACGGTGAGGCTCGCGAGAAAATATTTATGTCTTGGGAAGGCTATCCTAAGTTGACTGATTATGATTTGTGGTCTAAAGGGTACTAACTCCTTTAATCACATTTGGTTGCTGTGCCTAGCTCAATTATAAGAATAGGCTGGGAAATTATTCGCTATTTGCAAAAACAGCCTAAATTCATGATTTTCAGTGCTTTTGGAGAATATTTTCAGGGGTTTTTCATAATCTGAAATCGCGTTTTTCATACAATCTTCATTAATATCAACAATCTAAATTAAAGAGGATTCAATGAAACATAAGCTATGCAGTTATTTACAAGTGACCACCTTTGGGATTTTGTCGGTTGCGTCAATCGGTTCTGTGCAGGCCGGTTCGGCCTGTCATGTCAGTGAGGCGGGAACGGGTAATGGCAGTTCTTGGTCACAAACGATAGATTTAACCACGGCTTTAGCAGACCCCGGTTGTTCTGAAATTTGGGTTAAGCAGGGGACTTATTATCCGACTTCAGGAACTGATCGGAATGTAAGTTTTGTGATTGACCGTGCTGTGCGGTTATTGGGTGGCTTTGAGGGCACTGAGTCAATGCTTAGCCAGCGTGTTCCCGGTGCTTATCCAACGATTCTGTCGGGTAATATTGGTGACATTAATGATGAAACTGATAACAGCTATCATGTGGTGTTTGTGGATGGCACAACGGCAAATGGACCGATAACGACAAGTACTGAGATTAATGGTTTTACCATCACCCAAGGTTATGGTGAAGTCACCGGTGTCGCCCAAAATACCAAAGGAGCCGGTTTATACTGTGATGGTACAAATGCTGAATGCAGTCCATCATTGGACAATTTAACCTTTATTGATAACACCTCAAGATATGGTGCTGCGCTTTATATCAGTGGTTATGGAAATGGTGTTGCTAATCCTGAAATTAAAAATTCCAGTTTTATTTTGAATCAAGCGAATTTATTTGGTGGTGCCGTCTATAACGATGGTTATTCCGGCAGCGTGAACCCTTCATTTGAGAATGTGACTTTCTTTGGCAATGAAGCGATGGTTAGTGGCGCGGTTCATACCCGTGGTTGGATAGCTGAGAGCTATCCCAGTTTTAATCACACCACCTTTTACTTAAACGCGGCCTCCAATAGTGGTGGTGCCATTGGTGCTAGTACCAATGAGAATAATCCAAGTGTGGTGTTAGTCACTAATTCCATTTTTTGGGGCAACAGTGCAGTGAATAATGATCCCATTGCCTATATGAGTCATTTTAGCGTCATTTTTGAATACAGTGTGTTGGAATCCGGTTGTCCTGCAAACAGTGCCTGTAGTGACACAACCTCAAGTGATCCATTACTGAGCCCATTAGGTGACCACGGCGGCTTCACTGAGACCTTATTGCCCGGAGCCAATGGTTCAGCGGTTGACTCGGCTTTGGCGGGAGATTGTACTTCCAGCGACCAAAGAGGGGTACTTCGACCACAAGGGTCGGGTTGCGATATGGGTGCGGTTGAACTGACTGAATTAGATAACGATATCATTTTCAAAAATAGTTTTGAAGACGATATGTAAGTTTACCTCTAATGAGCAATACAGGGACGTATTGTTCATTTTCAAAAGGTTGCCTGGTTTAAACTTGGAAAACAATGGGATGCATGCCAAAATAAACTCATTTAGATGGGTTAAATGCATTGTTTTATTTTTCGGGGTTCCAATTAGATACAAACCATAAAGAATTAAGGCACAGTAATCAATCCGTGGAATTGACCAAGAAAACATACGACTTGTTGCTGTTTCTCGTTAAAAATCCCCAAAAAGTACACAGTAAAGAAACCCTCATTGAACAAGTGTGGCATGGCCGTGCGGTCAGCGGTAACACCATTGATCAAACGATTTCAAAGTTACGTAAAATACTCAGTGACTATACGGATCATTTATTCATTGAATCTATCTATGGACAAGGCATTAAATGGGTGGAGCCTGTTAGTCAACAGCAGCTTAAACAAAATCGATTCAATAAGCTTCCAAAAATCGCTGGTGCTTTAATTTTTTTAGTCACTGTTGTGTTAGTCGCGTTATGGTGGCAATCAAAGCAAGTCCCTGATACGTCACAGCAGCCCGCAACACTCTTATTTCAACTTTCGTCAGAAGAGGCTGATTGGGCGTTAGAGTCTGCCGGTCAGTTTTTACGTCAATTACTAACCTATTCCGGTGACTCGACTATTAAGAGTGTTGAAGACCGACCAAAATTTGTGTTGTCGGATGATTTTGTTTTAAATCAACAGAAACTGATTCCAGATTTAACCATTATAAAAATTAAGCCTTTATCTCGAGAGGATGACATGGCGTGGCTCATTGAGGTTTTACAAGCGGGTCAATTATTATTGGAAGCACAGGTGTCGGCAGATAGTTTTCAATCGTTGCTGTCGAAAAGTGCTGAGGTGTTAATCAAGCAGTTGAATTTGTCTTCAGCCACCATCGACGGTTTATTACCTGATCAAGATTATGTCATGGATTTATATGTTCGCGGCTTGCAAAGTTTAGAGGCCAATGACTTAAAAAAAGCTAAACAACAATTTGAACTGGCTGTTAATGAACAGGCTAATTTTTATTTGTCGCGGTTAAAACTGGCGGAGACTTTAAACCAATTAGGCGACAACGAAGGCGCATTATCCGGCTTAGATACCTTAATGCAATTAAATGCGCCTGACGGTATTAAGGTGGCTGCATCCACTTTAAAAATGCGAATTTTAAAGGTCAAAGGTGAGTACGCTCAAGCGGCCGATATTTATCAGCAACTGGTTGCCAGTAATCGTAAAGCACCTGCAGATATTTGGAATGCTGCGGCCTATGAATATGCGGCCGTTGTTCAGTATTTGAACAAACCCAAAGAAGCCTTAAGAATTTATAATCGTTTTATTGATGAAGAGCTGTTGACTGAAGATTTGGCTTTATTAGCCGCTGTCAGGGCTTCCAAAGCCAGTTTATTACAGCAGCAGGGTGATGTTGATGGCGCCATGGCAGAATCCGAACAAGCGCTGCATTTGTACAAGCTCAATAAAGATCGCATTGGCGTGGCCAGAACATTCTCGGTATTGGCACGCATTGCCAACCAAAAAGCCAACTATAAACTGGCTGAACAATACCTGCGACAAGCCTTAACCATAACGGTATCGGTGGGTCATAAACTGGGCGAAGGAGCGGTCTTAAATGAATTAATTTATGCGCTGATGTTACAAGGAAAACATAAAGAAGCCTGGGAACTGAATAATCAACTACTGGCCATTGGTACAGAATTAGATTATTCAGGGATGCTGATGGCTGCTTATCAAGCTTTTTATGAAATGTCACGCATCCAAGGTGACTGGAACACTGCCACCCGTTGGTTAAACAGTTACCAGCAACTGGCGCAAGATATTCAGGATCAAAGACGAATAGCTAAAGCCGAATTGTTTCGCATTAATTTATTGTTAGATCAAGACATCACAGCAGCGGTGTCCGACAAGATAAGCCTGGTGCAATCACATATTGATCACGCCGATGAATTACTGATGCAGCCGGCTTTAGAGGTGTTTCGCGGACGTTATCAATGGTTGCTTGGGCAAACCAATGACGCCATAGAAACTTTAACTAAGGCGAAAGAATTGGCCAGAGAATTGGCCGATTTTGAAACAGTCATTAATGCCAATAACCACTTGGCGAAGTTCTATTTGCTACAAAGTAAGCCGCAACAAGCACTGAACGTACTGGCTGAATCTGAGTCGCATAAACCGTTCGCGATACCTTATTTGCGATTAAAAGCGGAGGCCCTGTATAAGCTAAATCAACCGATTAACGCCTTAAATACGCTGCTGGCTTGTCAGCAACAAGCAGCGGAGCTTTGGGGAACAGATGAACAAACATTACTACATTTAGTTAAACAAGCAATCAATTAAGTGAGCAATGGATTAATGCCATTGCTCAATGCTTGTGTAGAAGGGATTAATGTCGTCTGTTCGGCAGTCAGTTTCAACGATCAAATTGTCTGAGCATTTCGTAATCGATAAGAATATCTTCTTCTTTGATACTGAAATTGCCGGTTTTCATTTCTTCAATGTAGCGTTTTAATGCGGTAATGCTGACCGGAAAAGCCAGGGTGTCCCAGGGTATGTCTTCCGGTAAAAAAAGTTGAGCGTCTGAGGTTTCGGCACCTGCCGCAAAATGCGGGGAATCTAATTGGGCTCGGAAATAGATATGAACTTGGCTACGCTGTACGATGTTATAGACACCAAACAATTCCAGGTTCTTTACGGTCGCCAGAACTTCTTCCTTTACTTCGCGAATCGCACCTAAACGCGTAGATTCACCGTTTTCCATAAAACCGGCCGGAACATTCCAACAGTTTTTTCTAGGCTCAATGGTTCGTTTACCTAACAGAATTCGACCTTCGTGTTCAATAATGCAGGCATTGACGATAAGTGGATTTTCATATTGGATATGAAAACAAGATTGACAGACCGCACGCAGTTCTTCGTCACCCTCAGGTTTTTGGTATTTTACTTGTCGACCGCATTGGTTACAAAATTTGATGCTCATAGTTTATATCCTGGATGTTAGGCCTTTTTTAGTGCCAATACTTCATGGATTGACAAATTCTAATAAATGATTGATAGCGATGTTCTTTGATTTTACCCGCTGCCACCGCTTGTAGAATAGCACAACCGGGCTCGTGACTGTGGCTGCAATCACTGAATTTACATTGCCCTAAATAATCTTGAAACTCGCGAAACCCGGCCGCAATTTCTATTGGCGATAAAACCCACAAGCCGTATTCCCAGACTCCGGGTGAATCAATCAAAAAGGCATGAGTGGCTTCATGGTAATGTAATTGAGTGACACTGGTGGTATGAGCGCCTTTGCCGGTTTTTTTTGCTAATTCGCCGGTTTTCAAATCCAGTCCCGGGAATAGAATGTTGACCAAACTTGATTTGCCGACACCTGACTGACCAACGACTAAGGTGGTTTTGTTTTTAAGTTCTTTAATTAACGGTGTTACTGTGTCGTGATCTTGAATGCTGGTGGTAAAAACTTGGTATCCTAATTGTCGATAGTTATTAGCTGTCGCTATAAACAGGTTGGGGTTTAAATCAATTTTATTAAAAACAATTATGGGTTTAATGTAATTGAGTTCAGCGGCCACTAAATAACGGTTGATTATATCTCGAGTGGGGGCAGGATGGACCGCCATAATAATTAATATTTGGTCAATATTACTGGCCAAATGTTGTTTACGGCCTTTACTATCGGCGCGGCTGAAAACATTCTCCCGAGGGAGAATCTCGGCGATTCGATGGTTGCCGTTGTCTTCGCTTAATTCAACATAATCACCACATAAGGGTTTAAGACTGCGAGAGAAATACACCTTCATCTCCGTTTGGGATTCCATATCGATAATTGTTGCAGTGGTTTTTTGGGTGGCAGTAACGCGATGCTGTTGAACCATAGGCTTGAATTTAATAGTTTGTTTTGTTCTAACAATGCATTATACAACAGGTTAAAATATCTGGTTTTTACTTTTTAGGAAATACCATTGTCTGCACAAGATAATTTAATCTGGATTGATTTAGAAATGACCGGTCTCGACACTCAAAAAGACCATATCATTGAAATAGCGACTATTGTAACTAATCAAGAATTGGATATTATTGCCGTTGGTCCTGATATTGCCATTAAGCAGGATGAGAAACTGTTATTGGCTATGGATGAGTGGAATACAGAGCATCACAGTCAATCGGGTTTATGGCAGCGGGTATTAGACTCCGATATCACTGTTCGTGAAGCGGAGCGTTTGACCCTTGAGTTTCTGAAAGAGCATGTCCCCATTCATAGCTCACCGATGTGTGGTAACAGCATTTGCCAAGATCGTCGTTTTTTGGCTCGCTGGATGCCGAAGCTGGAAAACTATTTCCATTACCGTCAAATTGATGTGAGTTCGATTAAAGAACTTATTCGTCGTTGGAATCCACAGTTATTGGAAGGTTTTACTAAAACATCGCAACACTTGGCTTTAGCGGATACCGAGGAATCGATTAAAGAACTACGCTACTACCGTCAGTTTTTAGGTGAAGCTGGTGGACACAAAAAAACCACTGAATAAAATTCAGTGGTTTCGTGTGCTTGTTTAATCAAGAATGGTTCATTCAAGATTGTTTTTTGATAGGGCTATTTAGGTAAATGTTCGTTGAGAACATCTTTTAAAGCCTTTTCAGTAACCGGTTTAACTAAATATTCCTTAGCCCCTTGTCGTAATCCCCAGACACGGTCTGTTTCCAGCTTTTTAGTGGTTACGATAATTACCGGAATATGAGCAGTTCGTTCGTCCTTGCTGATTTTCCGGGTTGCCTGAAAGCCATTTAGGTCAGGCATAACCACATCCATTAGGATTAAATCCGGTAATTGCTCCCGAGCGATTTGAATGCCTTCTTTACCATCTTCGGTGAGAATGGTTTCATGCCCTAACTTTTCAACAATTTTTTGCATGCCGTAAAGTTGTGAAGGTGAATCGTCTATTATTAATATTCTTGCCATATTGATGTTCTATTTAACTCAGCATTATCATAATGAAATTACCCTTTAATTGCAAAGTATAGTTAACGAACTCAGTTAAAAGGTATGAAAATAATGACCGACGGTTAAATAACCCTCGGCCTCCTCAGTTTCTGGTTTTAACAGCCAAATATTGTCACTTATTATCATTAGAAAGGCACGATAGTTCAGTCAAATAATATTAAGGTTTAATACGCATTTGGATATCTGTTGATTTAGGTCCAACCAATTGTTCTTCTGCCTGGTAATCACTTTGCCCAGCATCGCCGTTAAGACTTAATCTGGCTGTCAGTATAATTTCTTTAAAATCGTTGAGTTGACGGTCCGAGGTTAAGTTATGCTGATCAGTTAATGCGATGGTTAAAGGCCAGTCAAAAGGCGGTGCGATATTAACGGCTGCTATCGGCATGGGTGGTCCTGCAGGTGCTTTCGCAGCAATAAAAAGCCGGGTAGTTGCCGGTAGCTCTAGTGATTTTATGGCATCATCCGCATCAAGTTGAATGGTATAAGTTACACGTGCTGTTTCAGTGGTTGAATCGCTGTCAGCGGATACCGTCATTAATGGTTTATTTTGTGCCGATTTTGCCTGATTAATTTGTTTGATGATGGTGGCTTTTACCTTCGGATCTTGGATGAGCTTAATCAGCCGAATCCAGGTATTTTCTGCTTCGGCAAATTCAGATTTCTCAAAGGCGACAATACCTGTTAACCACATGGCTTTTTGTTGATAGGGGTTTATTGCCAGCGCCTGTTGTAAGTACTTTTCGGGCTCGCCTATAAAACTGCCGGTATTATTTTTGAAGGCAATGGCTTCGGCTAAATCAGTCAAGATGTTGGCATCGTCTGGAGCCAGTTCATGGGCCTTTTTTAAAGCGGTTACGGCTGCTTCAAAATTCTGCATTGACATCATGGCACGGGCATAGAGCACTTGACCTTCCAAGTCATTGGGGTTTTCGACTAGATTTTGCTCGAGTTGTGCCAGCGCTTGTTCGATTGAAGGCGGTTGTTGCTGTTGTTGAATAGCATCTGTGTGACTGAAAAGTCGATAATTTAGATATAAACTGACCGGAACCACCATTAATAACAGCCCTAAAGTTACTTTAAGAACTTGGCGATTATTGGGTTTCAGTTCTTTTAAAGCTTGTAAATACGGTTCGTTATCTGCGGGCTCCTGGCGAATCTTTTTTAGCAACCAGCGGTTAGCATAGACTGTTTGTTGCCGTCGCATTAAGATAAAAAATAGTAATCCCAGAGCTAAGCTAATTAAAGTGTAAGTAAGCCATTCATTCATTGTGCTTTTTCCGAATATTGATTACTAAAATAACCGCGCCTATCAATAGCACCAGAAAAGGTGAAAACCAGAGAAAAAAAGTACTGGCGTTTAACGGCGGATTATAGGTGACGAAATCACCGTACCGTTGGATCATATAGGCTAAAATGGTATCTTTGTCTTGATTGTTAATCACGAATTCAGCCACTTGGTCCTTAAGGTCTCTAGCTAAATCGGCATCTGAATCGGCCAAGTTTTGATTTTGACAGACCAAGCAACGTAGCTCTTTGGTTAAATCTTGATATAGCTCACGCTGTTCATCATTCTTGAATTCATAGACTTCAATGGCGAAGCTGTTAAAACTTGAGGTTATGATAAGTAAAGCAAAAATCCGAACAAACTGTTTCATTGCATTTGCTCCAGTCTTGGTCTAATTTCATTGGCGACATTTTCCGGGGTAAGTTCACCAACAATTTTATGTACAATAATTCCTTCCGCATTAATGAGAAAAGTTTCTGGCGCACCATACACTCCAAAATCGATGGCAGTTTTACCAACATAGTCGACCATAATGTGGTGGTAGGGGTTGCCTAACCGAGTGAGCCAATTATCGGCATCCTCAAATTCGTCTTTCCAATTTAAGCCCACCACTTTTACATCTCCGGATGCCGCTAATTGTGAAACCACCGGGTGTTCGTATAAACAATTAGGACACCAGCTGCCAAATACATTAAGCAGCCAGGGCTCACCCATAAAATCAGCATTACTTAAGGTTTCATCGCCATACAGAGTAGGTAACGAAAAAGCCGGTGCCGGCTTGCCTATAAGCGGTGAAGGAATGGTTTCATTGTGATAGCCCATATTAAGGAACAGTAATAACAACAAACCTAATAGAACACTTAAGGGGATAAAGGCAATTAATATTTTTTTCATGGTAAATTAAGCTGTTTTTTCATGACTTCGTCTAACTGTTGATCTTCTTGGCGCTTGATACGGGCACTGAATAAACCAATCACGGCTCCCGCTAACATCATAATACCGCCAAACCACATCCATCGTATTAAGGGTTTAATGTATATGCGCACTGCCCAGCTGCCTTGATTATTGACCGCTTCACCTAAGGAGACATAGATGTCTTTGGTCCAACCGGCATAGATTGCCGCTTCGGTCATTGGCATTTGTTGCTTTGGATAAAAGCGTTTTTGCGGGTTGAGTGTGGTGATAACCCGATCATTTTTAGTGACGGTGATATGGCCTTGCTGGGCTTGGTAGTTTTCAATTTTTACCCGATCAACACCATTAAATGTAAAATCGTAACCTCCCACATGAACCGTACTTCCAGGTTGCATAAGGATATCCTGTTCCGTGTCTTTATGTTCGGTCATCGACATGGAGAATAAAAAAACGGCAAAGCCTAAATGGGCAACACTCATGCCGACAAAGCCTGCAGTGGGTCGACCACGCTGTTTAAACCATTGACCTACGGTGGCTATAAATACCCAAAGACCGCCATAAATACCGGCTAATGCCCGCATATTTAATGGTTTATAAACTAGCCAGGTGATAATCATCAGAATTGTAGCTGCAACAAAATAAGGTAGCAGCTGTTTGATGGCGGCCGTGACACTGGAACGATGCCAACCGAGTTGACTACCTAACGGCAATAACACAGCGACAGGTATCATCAGGACAAAGAACATTAAGCCAAAATAAGGTGCACCGACGGAAATCTTTTTACCGACGGCTTCAAAAATCATCGGAAATAAGGTACCTAATAATATGGTAAAGGTGGCGGTGATGAAAATCAGTGAATTGGCCAGCATTAAGGTTTCGCGCGATTCAAGATTAATGGTGTCGCGGGAACGCAGTCGATTGGCTCGGAAAGCGTAGAGGGTCAGGGCGGTACCGGTATAAATCGCCAGCAACACCAAAATAAAGATTCCGCGAAACGGATCAGCTGCAAACGAATGCACCGAGGTAATGCTGCCGGAGCGAACTAAAAAGGTGCCTAAAATACATAAACTAAAGGCAATGATGGCCAATAATACTGTCCAGCCGCGGAAAGCATTCTTACGTTCGCTGACGGCTTGTACATGGATCAATGCAGTGGCAGCTAACCAAGGCAAGAAAGAAGCATTTTCAACCGGATCCCAGAACCACCAGCCACCCCAGCCAAGCTCATAATAAGCCCACCAAGAGCCTAAAATAATCCCCATGGTGAGAAACGCCCAGGCCAGATTAGTCCAGCGGCGTGACCAGCGAATCCATTTTTCATTAATTTCACCGCCGATTAATGCGGCAATTGACAAGGCAAATGCCACCGATAGACCCACATAGCCAAAATACAACAGCGGCGGATGCATAATCATGCCGAAATCTTGTAACAAGGGGTTTAAGTCTTGGCCATCGAGTGGCACCGGGAAAATAGTTTCAAAGGGATTGGAAGCAAATACCACAAATGCCATGAAACCCGTGGCAATCCAACCCAGAACAGACAGTACTCGAGCGATTTGACTCAATGACAGAGATCGACTGAACTTTGCTACGGCCGCAATCCATAAAGCTTGGACTGTAACCCACATAAGGATGGAACCTTCATGAGCACCCCAAGTGGCAGTAATTCGATAGCGTAAGGGTAACTCCAGTGCCGAGTTCTGAGCCACATAACGAACCGAAAAATCCTGTTGTACAAACAACACAATTAGCATAATGAATGCAGCAAAGGTCACGCCAAATAACAGATAAGAAAGTGGTCTGGCCGTTAGCATTAGGGTTTGGTTGTTTTTAAAATAGCCGGTCAGAGGCAGTATCATTAACGCCACTGATAATAGCAAGGCTAATACCAATAAAAATTGTCCAATATGAGGGAGCATATTAATTCGTTTCCGAGGTTGTTAAAATGTTAGCCACTTCAGGTGGCATATAATTCTCATCATGTTTGGCCAAAACTTCCTCAGCCACAAACAGATTGTTATCTTGCATTTTGCCGATGGTTACCACACCTTGACCTTCGCGGAATAAATCGGGCAATATGCCTTCATATTCAACGGTGACATCTGCGGCATAATCGGTAACAGTAAAACGTATCTTCAGGCTATCTGGCAAACGATTTAAGCTGCCTTCTTTGACCATGCCACCTAAACGGAAGTTACGATCTTCAGGGAAATCCAAAGCGGTTACTTCACTGGGACTTTTAAAAAACATTATATTATCTTTAAAGGCCGTTAAAAAAATAGCAGTGGTTACTGCCATCCCTAAGAAAACCATAGAAATAAGAATCAGTCTTTTTTTTCGGGTAGGGGTCATGATTACTTTCTCCGGTGACGGGCTTTAACCCGGCGGGTGATTTGTTTGCGTTGTTTCCATACGGAACCTAAATCAACGGCAATCATTAAAATAAACAGGCTAATAGAACTCCAAACGAAGAAGTTATATTTGCCCATATCAAAAAGTTCTAACATGATTTACTCCGACTGTTTATTAACAGCTTTTATGACCCAAGACTTTTGCTCTTCGGTACGCAATAAATAATTGCGAGCACGGGCTAACATTGAGTACATATAATAAAACTTTGTGGCCAAAGCCATCACCAATAAGGGTCTTAGCATGGACCAATCTTTAATGCCAGTATTTCCACCCATAAGTGAAATGCTGGCACCTTGATGGATGCTGGTCCACCAGGTTACAGAATAACGAATTATAGGAAGATTAACCAGACCAATTATAGCCACCAAGGCCGCTAAACGTGCGGCTTTACGCGGATCATCATCATAGGCGCTATAAATACCGATTACGCCGATGTATAAAAACAATAAAATCAATTCTGAGGTCATACGGGCATCCCAGTCCCAATAGGTTCCCCACATGGGTTTCCCCCAAAGCATGCCGGTTAGTAATGTTAAGGCGGTAAATAAAGCACCAATTGGTGCACTGGCCATCATCACGGCTTCAGCGACTTTCATACGCCATACGAAGGTAATGATACCGGCGACACCAATAATCCCGTAGATAAACATACTCATCCAAGCAGCCGGCACATGCACAAACATTATGCGATAGGAATCACCTTGTTGATAATCCGGTGGTGCAAAAAATAAACCATCAACCAAGCCGTAAATCATCAAGATAATTGAAGTTATTAATAAGGGTTTAAGCCAGTAAGCTGTAATCCGATAAAAACTAGGTGGTGAACCCATTTCATGATAAAACTTAACAATTTTGTTCATGCTTACGATTTACTCCAAATTCACTTTAATGGCTGCTGCGGCTGCCAGCGGAGCCAGTGTAACACTTAGGGCTAAACAACCGGATAATAACGTTAAATGAGCAGTTGCTGAATTGCCTAAGGTGGTTTCTAAAACCGCCCCGGCACCAAAAATAAGTACTGGTGCCAATAGGGGCATAATTAAAACACTGAGCAGCATACCGCCGTTTTTTAAGGTCATGACCAAGGCTGAACCGACCGTACCCAACAAGCTAAATATAGGGGTTGCAATCAATAATGACAACATCAATATTAGGTAAGATTGAGAGGGTAAATGTAACAGCACGGCAATCACTGGGGCAAATAATATAACCGGTACGCCGGTGGTCAACCAATGAGCAGCGGCTTTCGCTAACACGGCTAATGATAAGGGCATGCCAGATAAGGCATAGAGCCCTAAACTGCCGTCTTCATAATCATCTTTGAAGATGTCTTCCAAGGTGATTAGGGTGCTGATTAGAGCCAAAATCCAAACCACCGCTGGGGCAATTTTTTGCAAAGTTTGAGCGCCGGCTCCTAAGCCTAGGGGGAACATGGTAACAATCAGCAGTTGAAATACCAAAGGTTGGTAAATATTTGATTTTTTCCGCCATGAAACCAGTACATCCCGTTTCATTAACACCCAAAATCTCATGGTCGCTCTAAGCTGATGATTACATCGGCTTTTTGATGGATGCGCTTATTGTCATGGGCGGTGAGGATGGCGGCACCACCGTTACTAATATGCTGGCAGATAACGGCAAATAACCAATCACAACCGGTGGCATCTAAGTTCACAAAAGGCTCATCTAAGAGCCAATAGGTTTTATTCAGTAACAGTAATCGACTTAAGGCCAAGCGTTTTTTTTGACCCGCCGACAGATCACTGGCGTAATGGTATTCATAACCGCCGAGCCCGACAGACTCTAATGCATCAATCATGCTGGCTTCGTTGCACTTTTCACCGTTAATTTGGGTGGCAAAGTGGATGTTTTCTAAGCAGGTCAAACTGGACTTGTTACCCAAAGCATGTCCCAGATAGTGACTTTCAGCAAGCCAAGCATCGGTACTATTATCCGGTTGAAAGGATAGCTTACCTGATGAAAAACTTCCCAATGTGGCTATGGCTTCCATTAAAGTGGTTTTGCCGGAACCATTATTGCCGGCGATAACTGCTAATTGGCCGGGCTGCAAGGTCAAGTTCACAGGTGCAAACAAGGCATAGCCGCCTTTTTGACACTGCACCTCGGAAACTTGTAAAATGGTTGGCTTCAAAAGGGTTTGTGGGTATTTTTATTTGCCGACATTTTAGTTTCTTATGGGCTTAAAGTAAAGGCAGCAAGCCCCTTTGTAGCGAGAGTATGATATGAATCAATTTCGAAAGGTAGTGATATTAACAGGTGCCGGAATTTCTGCCGAAAGTGGCCTGTCAACGTTTCGTGATGCCGATGGTTTATGGGAAAATCACCGTATCGAAGATGTCGCCACGGTAGAGGCTTTTGATCGGGATCCGCAGTTAGTTCATCAGTTTTATAATGCCCGAAGAGCTGCTGCTAAAATAGCCCAACCCAATGCCGCTCATCTAACCTTAGCGACCATTGAGCCGCTGTTCGATTCATTTTTATTGGTGACTCAAAATGTTGATAATTTGCATCAGCGTGCCGGTAGCGAAAATCTAATTGCCATGCATGGACAGCTTAACGAAAGTCGCTGTGTTTCCTGTCATGAAATCAGATTAATTGATGGCGACTTAAGTACTGACAGTGTTTGTCCACAATGCCATAAATCGGCATGTTTGCGGCCGAATATTGTTTGGTTTGGGGAAATGCCGCTGCAGTTGGATACTATTATGGCGGCACTCATGGACTGTGATTTATTTGTCGCCATTGGGACCTCAGGAAATGTTTATCCGGCTGCCGGATTTGTTGAGATTGCCAAGCAACAGGGTGCCCATACAGTGTTATTGAATCTAGAGTCACCGGCCGGTGGAAGTCAATTTAGCGAAGAATTTCTCGGTTCAGCGGCAGCTACAGTGCCAGAATATTTTTTAAATAAATTGGCTTTAAAACAGAATTAACCTTACAGCTCTTCTAGGGCAATCATTTCTTTTAGCAGAGCCACATCATGGAGGCAGATGGTTTGTTCTTTGATGCTTATAAGACCTTTATTTTGTAATGATTTTAAAGCTCTAGAGAAGGTTTCGGGTTTTATCGATAAGCGCGAAGCGATGTCTCTTTTGGGTACCGGTAACTTAAACTCACACTCATTACCTGATTGTAAATTAATGTGACCTAGAAAATAATCCACCATCCGAAATGAGGCGTTGTGTAATGTTTGTTTATCCAGTTCATTGACCATCCAATGTAAACGCATGGATAGATGGCTGAGCATTTTTAGGCACAGATCAGATGAGTTTCTTAGTAACGTTAATAATTTCTGACCATCTATGGCGACTAATATACTGTCTTTAAGGGCGGTGGCAGTAACCGGGTATTTAGGGGCCCCAGCGAATAATACCCCTTCGGCAAATGTTCGGCTCGGCAATAGGACTTCGATGATTTTTTCCTCACCTTTAAAGCTGCCGCGACCGAGTTTAACGGCACCATCATAAACGAAATATATATGGGTTAACTCATCACCTTGATGAAAAATAATTTGTTCAGATAAGACCTTGTTCAAGCGAGAGAACTTGAGAATATCATCAAAAGTTTCCGCATCAAAACCGGAAAACATCGCCGATTGTTTTAATGCCATCACCACATTGTGATTCAGGGTTTTATCCAACATAAGTCATCATCGTTTTAAAAAAGGCATATTAGCATAAACAATCTATTTTGCCATTTTATCCCATAAATTCATTTTCTTAAAATACTCGGGTCTAGTGGCGCGCTTTATTTTTAAGACCAAAAAAAAGCGGCCTCTTAATGAGGCCGCCCAATTCAAATAATTATTATTTGATTTTAATAAACGTCATTCACTGTGTTGTAAATATTGAATTTACCGGTTGGTGTAACAATGCGTTTATCATCGATGACTTTTTTCAGTTTTCTGGTTTTGTCATCGACCACCACAATTGCTGATTTCTCATCCATGGTGTTCCATACAGAGAACCACACTTCGTCACCGGCTTTATTATATTCAGGTTGAACCACACGTTTCGGTCCATCACCTAAGTTAGCCCATTCGGCAATCGGTAATACTTCATAACCGGCTTCCAAATTATTGATGTCAAAGACAGCAATACTTTGTGATTTGGCTTCGTCTGGGTTCAATGTGGTATCAACCCATAGGTTAGAAGATTTTGGATGGGTTTTGACAAACAATGAACCACCACCTTGGCCTTTTAATATACGAACCACTTTCCAAGCATTCTCAGGATGACCTTCAGGATCAGTGCCTAAGAAAGTAATGTTTTCATTACCCAGAGCAGAAGTGACCCATACTGGACCGTATTTTGGATCATCGATGTTGGCGCCACGACCCGGATGAGGAATCTTAGTCACTTCAGGCATACCTACCAGCTTACGCTCTTTGGCATCAACCACAGCGATGCGATCAGAGTTATTGGCAGCGGTTAAGAAATAACGTTTGGTGCTATCCCAACCACCGTCATGCAAGAAACGAGCTGCACCAATGGTGGTCACCGACAAGTTTTCGATGTCACTGTAATCAACCAATAAAATTTGACCGGTTTCTTTCACGTTGACAATAAACTCAGGATGAAAATGAGAGGCAACAATGGCTGCAACCCGAGGTTCTGGATGATATTCCTGGGTGTCAACAGTCATGCCACGGGTAGAAACTACTTTTTTAGGTTCTAAGGTGTCGCCATCCATAATAACGTATTGAGGTGGCCAGTAAGCACCGGCAATCGCCAATTTATCTTCATAACCTTTATATTTTGAGGTTTCCACTGAACGGGCTTCTAAACCAATTTTAATGGTCGCCACAATTTTCGGCGGGCTCATAAACATATCAATCATGTCAATCTTGGCATCACGGCCAATGGTATAGGCATATCGACCAGAAGCAGATGGTCGGGTAATGTGAACCGCATAACCAGTGTCTAAAATAGCCACGATTTCTTTTGAATCACCATCAATAATGGCCATTTGACCGGCGTCTCGCAAGGTCACGGCGAAAAAGTTCTCGACATCGTATTTATGTTGTTTGGTTTTTGGGCGATCTTCTGGCTTAACATGCACAACCCACGAGTTAGTCATTTCCGGTAAGCCCCATTCTGGTGGAGCCGGTGGTTCATGTTGTAAAAAACGTGCCAGAATATCAATTTCTTCATTGGTGAAATCACCGGAACTACCCCAGTTAGGCATGCCCGCAGGTGAACCATAGGTAATCAGGGTTTTCAGGTAGTCACTGCCTTTTTCACGGGTAATGTCTGTGGTTAATGGTTTACCGGTGGCGCCTTTACGCAATACACCGTGACAACCGGCGCAACGCTCAAAATAAGTTTTTGTGGCAAACTCAAATTCATCTTCAGTCATTTGTGGACCTTGTGAATCAACCAATTTTTTAGTCATTGCAGGATCAATACCTGAGGGTGCACCTTGGTATTTAATTTCTGCTGGGGTGCCGCCCGGATGTGTAACCGGTGCGCCTGTTGCGACTTCTTTTTCCTGATCTTCAGCACGTAAGCTGGCTACTTCAGCGGCACTGACTTGGTAGCCTTCATTGCCCCAGCTGTGTGTTACATAGGTTAATATGTTGGCAATTTGCTCATCATTTAAATACGCCAAGTTAGGCATAACGGCATTGTATTTAACGCCGTTGACAGTAATTTCACCGGTTTGACCGTGTAATACAGTGCCAATAGCACGTTTTTTATCGGCCAATAAATAATCTGACTCGGCCAGCGGCGGGAAAACATTGGCCATGCCTTTACCATCGGGTTGATGACAAGCCACACAGTGGATGCCATAGAGCTTTTCACCTTCGGCAATTTGGGTCGCCAAATCAGTGCTACCGGCTTTCATTTCAGCCTTGTGACCTGCTAAGGGATCGGTTTCGGCTTTATTGTCAGCTTGTTCGGCACAGGCCGGTAAAGCCATTGCCAAACTGGCTATTAATAAAGTGTGTTTAAGTTTAATCATTGTTTACTCCTAGAAATTAAATTTCATTGTTCCAATAGGCTCAAAGCCGCATTTTAAAAGTTATTTTACTGAGCTGAATAGTCATTTCATTGATATAGGTCAATTCAGACTGTGGTTTTCATTTTTCCCTTTTAATAGAGTATCATATTGTTACCATTGATGTGAATAGGATAAAGAGAAATGTCGTGAAGCTTGGCTTAAAGCTTCGATAATAGGGTCATCGACATCAAAGTTCCGTACCTGTTGCCAGAGCCAGTATTTTTTGTCGGTCAGGTTGTTGATACTAAATTGAATCTGACTGTTGGCATTAAAATGATAACTGGCCATCCAATCAAATACCGCATAACCAGGCGTTTGAAAAATAGCACCCTCGGTTAAATCAACATCATCTTGTGCGGCACTAAAGCGGCCATATAAACCCATGCGCCAATGGCTGTTAGTTGATTTCCATAATGCCGCCAATACTGCTTTCGGTGGTGAAACACTGTTTAACGGTTGATTGCTGGTTTGGTTTTTACCTTCAGTCCAAGAAAGTCCAGCGTGGGTTTGCCATTGGTCGTTGATTAACCATTCATAATCAATTTCAAAACCGTGTATTCGGGCCCGCTCTATGTTTTGTGATTGAAACAATAAAGCTTGGGTTTCAGGATCAATTCCCAACGGTGCACGAGATACGATCAGGTCATTGTATTTATTATAAAAGCCACTAATAGTTAAACGTTGCTTAGGTAGCAAAAGTCGGTAGCCTAATTCATAACCATTAGAAGTTTCACTTTTTAAATCAGGGTTAGGAATTGACCGGTAATTAAATAAAGCGATGTTAAAGCCGATATTTACATCTTCCGCCGGCGGTGCCCGGAAACCTCGGACATATTGGGCATAAATACTGCTGTAATCATCTATTTGGTACAACAAACCCAGTTTCGGTGAAAAGTCAGATTCGTCAATGGTGACTACTTCAATTTCTTCAGCATTGTTATCGAACAAGGTATCTCGTTCAGGACTTAAATCATAGCGATCAAAACGCAGTGCAGGAATCAGGGTCCACCGAGGGCTAAGCTCAATCTCATCATGAATAAATGCACCCAATTCTTTAACATCTGTGAGTGGAAAATCACGAAAAGGAAATACTTCCCCTAACAACACATTGGTGCTGATGCCGGTGGTGAGGTTGGTTTCGAGTGCATCACGGTATTCTGCGACATCGGTTTGGGTCATCTCAACACCATAAATTAAACGGTGGCTCCAGTTACCGGTATTAAAATGCTTGGTAAAATTAACTTCCATACCGAGTGCAGTCTGTTCAAAACTGAACACACGATTTTGTCTTAAAGGCGCTCCACGGCGAGAAAACCGATGCTCGGTGGTTGTTTGTAAAAACTCGGTATTGGTATGATAAAGCCGAATTATGCCATCATCGGCCCAAGTTTTGTTGAGCATGAAGTCATAATTTACGCTGAATTTTTGTGACTCGCTGTGATCATCGCCGGCTAAAGCCGTGGTGTTGTTAAAGCGGCCGGTGCCGATAAAGGAATGGATTTGGGTTTGTTGTTCTCGTTGCTGGGCCTGTAAGTTAAACGATAGTTGATGACCCGGTGCCAAATCAGTCACCCATTTACCAAAAGCTGATTGTTGATCCCAGTCGGCATGGTCCTCTGCCAATGAGCTAGGCTGCTGTAAGCCCTTGCCATCGCGTTGGTTTATATTAAAGATAAAACCATTATTCTCACCATTCCAAGCATGGGTATAGGTGCCGTGACGGCCATTATATTGGCCATCAAAGCCCAAGCGAAATTGCTGCCAATGATTGGTGTCGCCAACCAAATCCTGTGGGTTCCAGGTATGGATACTAACAATACCACCTAAGGCATTACTGCCGTAGAGTGTTGATGCGGGTCCTTTTAATACTTCAATACGACTGATTACAGAGACATCAGGGTATTGGGCAGTGGCAAAAGAATAGGAGCCAATGTCAAAGGCTTTGGCATTGGGTACACCATCGACTTCCACCGCCACTCGGTTACTGCCGATGCCACGGATATTAATACCGGACGTACCGAAGCGGTTACCGGCATCTTCGATGTTTATGTTGGTTTCATAGCGCAGAGCAGCAGCCATGTCTTCACTTTGAGTCTGTTGAATGTCATCGGAGCTAATAACACTGACATCTGCCGCCACTTCCTGTAATGGCCGGGCTTGCTTATAAGCCACCACCACCATTGGGCTTAAATTTTCAGTGCTCTCGTCACCATCTGTGGTCGGGTTATTATCGGGATTTTGAGCATTCACAGCGCCCATTATCATGAGCAACAACAAGCTGCCTATGTTTAATTTAATCATGGATTATTTAGGGGGTTTTTAACAGCGGCTTATTGTAACCGATTGCAGTCTAACTTAAAGGTGCGTTTGTTATTGTTTAATGTTATGTTTGATATTTATCAAGTGCAACAATCGACTGCTCATGCGTTTGCTTAAATACAGAATTTTCGACTCATCGGGATCTAAAGAAGCCAGAAAGTTTTTAACATATAAACCCAGCTCGGTATCCCCTTGGCTGTCTAAGCGGCGGTTAAAGAACAGGCCATCGGCATCGGCTTGTTGGCTGATTAATTGTAATAAAGTGTAGCAATCGGTGGTTAATGTTAAATCTGGTTCATTAATCGGTGTAAAAACCTGAATTTTGTTTTGTTTGAGGCTGAGGCCAAAATGGATAAAGGCATCGCTGATATTGATTGTAATATGTCGGTCCGTTAAAAAATCTAAACGCTGCTCGACTAATTCAGTTTTAAAAATCTGTGTAAGGAATAATTCAATAGATTTGAATTGCAGCGGCTTGGGGGCCATCCGAAACGGCAGACTGAGTAGGGTCGGTAACTTCGGGGCGGTAAATTTAGCTGTATTTACTGGACTTTGAGTTGATTCCATAATTGCTCGATATGTTGCTTAAAGGGTTCTGAATGACGAATGGGGCGACCCCAGGTACGGGACGTTTCAGCCGGCCATTTATGGGTGGCATCGATGCCCATCTTGCCACCGAGACGACTTTTGGGGCTGGAAAAATCTAAATAATCCACTGGGGTATTGTCTATAATCAAACTGTCACGAGCCGGATCAGCGCGGGTGCTTAAAGCCCATAACACTTGTGACCAATCACGAATGTCGACATCTTCATCGGTAACAATAATAAATTTAGTGTAGCTGAATTGCCGTAAGAATGACCAAATGGCCATCATAATACGACGGGCATGCCCGGGATATTGTTTATTAATGCTAATGACGGCTATTCGGTATGAGCATGCTTCAGGCGGTAGGTAAAAATCCACAATCTCGGGAAAGGTATTTTGAATGAGCGGAATAAATAATTCATTGAGTACCGAAGCCATTACCGAAGGTTCATCTTCGCCCGGATGGCCCATATAACTGGTGTGATACAGCGGTTTATCGCGCATGGTCATGGCTTCCACAGTAAATACCGGGAACGATTCCACTGAATTATAAAATCCGGTGTGATCACCAAAAGGGCCTTCTTGTGCGGTTTGATCCGGTTCAATATAGCCTTCTAAGACAATTTCTGCGTGTGCAGGTATGTGTAAATGCTTATGAATAATACCTGCTGTTATTTGGGTTTTAGCGCCTCGTAATAAACCGGCAAAATGGTATTCGCTTAAGGTGTCGGGAACCGGTGCCACCGCTGCTAAGGTGGTAGCAGGATCAGCGCCAATAACAACCACCACCGGAAATCGCTGCCCAGGATGGTGTTGTTTAAAGGCTGCAAAGTCCGTGGCACCACCGCGATGCGCCAACCAGCGCATAATGAGCTGGTTTTTGGCAATCGGTTGTTGTCGATAAATACCAATATTTTGACGCTTTTGCTTAGGGCCTTTGGTGATAACTAGGCCAAAAGTGAGCAGCGGCCCGACATCTTCCGGCCAGCAAGTGGGGAAGGGTAGCATCGATAAATCAACCTCATCACCGATAAAAACCTGGTTTTGGCAAGCCGGGTTGTCAATGGTTCGCGGATTAACATATGCCAGTCGCTTTAAGTCTTTTAACAAGGCGCTGCCTTCGTTTAAATCAGTGGGTAATTTCGGTGATTGTAAATAGGCTAATTGTCTGCCTAGTTCTTTTAATCCATTGATATCTTCTACGCCTAAGGCTTTTAATACCCGTTTTTCAGTGCCGAATAAATTGCCGATAACGGGTAAGGTTGTCTTATTATGGGTTTTATTAAACTGCAAAGCGGGACCACCTTCACGAAGACTGCGATGGCTTAATGCCGTAAGTTCATGTTTTAAATCAATGGCCTGGTTTATTTCCAGTAGCTCGCCGGTCGATTTTAGGCTTGCTAAAAAGTCACGCAGACTGTGGCAGTGATGGCTGCTTCGAGAATCCAGAATTCCACTGATGTAGCGATCCAATGCCATTTTTATGCGTGATTTTGCGCGCTGATATAATCCTTACCGGCTTGTTTATGCCAATACCCGTTACTGGTACCTGTAAGACTGCATTCGGCTAATTGTTGGGTGGCCTCTGCCGGTGTTTTTTGCCCGTTACGGACGGCATCAAACAGCTCAATGATTTTAGAAAAATGGTTTTGTTGCGGTGCAATCCGGAGGATATCGATATGTTCATCATTAACAGCCTCGATTAGATTTTGAACAGTGCCGGATTGAGTTTGGATACCGTTTAATACCAAGAAATTGTCATTTTCCTGGGTTTGTAACGATAATCCATCGGGGTATTGGTCACAGACAAAACCACATTGGTCTTTGGTGCGGTTGTGGGTTCGGGCGGTAAAACAGCGAGCCGAATAGGCCAGAGACAACCGACCCCAAGCCATTAATTCCACTTCAACACCCTCCAGATTAAAATCTGCCACCGCTTGTTGGTTATGCTCTAAAGGTAAAACCCATCGGTGTAATCCCAACGATTTTAATTTGTCTAGACTGCGTTGATTATAAATGTTTAAGGAACTACCGGCGACAAAGTTACTATTCTCGGCATGGCTGCATAATTGCACTGCCGACATGTCATTGGCTTCGACTAAAAAGTCGTTTTGTTGACATATTTTAGTCATGACTGATAATTCAGAAGCAGCCTCTACTAAAGCCAAGGTTGATAGCACCACTTGTTTGCCGGCAGCCGTTAAATCGCGAGCAATCTGAAGCCAGTCTGCCAGTGATAAAGCCCGACGCTTACTGCAGGTGATTTCACCCAGATAAACGATATCAACAGGTGATTCTGCCACTTGGCGGTAAAATGTTTGGACAGTGGCTTTATCCCAATAATAGGCGATGGGCGCCAGTGATAGTTTCTTGACAGGATTTTTTATCATTGCCATTTCCGGTAATAAGCGCCTAAGGTGGTTTGTTGACCTTCCGATAAGTTATCTAAAGTTTGATCCCATTCAGGACTAACCTGATAGGTTTTTGGGTTTTGCATACTTTGATCTATAGCTGCTCGCATCACTTCAGTAACTTGTTTTACATAAGCCGGACTGCGCTGGCGACCCTCGACTTTAACAGCCGCCACACCTATGGCTTGTAAGTCGGCCAAAATGGATAGGGTGTTTAAACTGGTGGGTTCTTCGATGGCATAGCCGATTTGATCATTGACCCGATAGCGGCCTTTGCAGATGACCGGATAGCCAACAGATTCATCTTTGGGTACTTGGTCAATCAAAATACCGTTTAAACGGGTTTCTAAATGGTTGTCGGTGTTTTTCCATTCAACAAACTCTGCCGGCGAACAGGCGCCATGGTTATTGGGACCCAAACCGGTGGCATATGAGGATAATAAACACCGACCCTCAACCATCACACATAAACTGCCAAAACCAAATACTTCGATGGGCACCAAAGAATTATTAACCAAATGCGCCACTTGTTTAATCGATAGCACACGTGGAATCACCGCGCGTTTAATATTAAATTGCTCAGCGAAGAAATTAACTGCAGCGGCACTGGTGGCTGAACCTTGAACCGATAAATGAATGTTTAAATCGGGGTGTTTCTCGCAGGCATAATCCATGACACCCATATCGGCTAAAATTAAAGCATCAACTTTAAGTTCAGCCGCGGTATCGACCGCTAGCTGCCAGGTGGGCAAATCGTGGCAGTAGGGATAGGTATTAACAGCTAAGAAAACTTTACATCCACGACTTTGCGCAAATTCAATACCTTGTGTCATTTGCTTTTCGGTAAAATTCAAACCGGCAAAGTGACGGGCATTGGTGGCATTTTGTAAACCCATATAGACGGCATCAGCACCGGCTTTAACCGCCGCCTTTAAGGATGGCAAATTGCCGGCAGGACAAACCAATTCCATAACATGTTCATATTATTAAGTGCTGAACAGTGTAGATAAGGGCAATTGAACTTGCCTTGATTTAGGTCAATTGGTTTGATGATGCTCTATTTTATTCACATTCAGCAGGATTTTTTACATCGGTATAACCTGCTGTCAGGCCTTTTTTATATAAATACTGAGCCGCGGATTTAAATCGCTGTAATTCATTGTTGCTACTAAACCAAATTTTGGCGTATGTGACATCTAAATAATCGGCATGTCGGTTGTTTATTGATAACGCACTCGTGATACATTCATAATAACTTCTAAATTTATCGTTTTCAGACTCAGCTTTAACTAGTCGGTCTGTTTCTAAGGTCTTTTCATAGGCCTTAACTTTTAAGCGATGGCCAATCAGTTGCGCGATTAAATCTTTGCCTTGAGTAATTAGCGTGTCTGCAATGTCAACACAAGCTTGGGTGGAGTTGGGTTCGGATGAGCAGTAATCTGTAAGCGTTTTATAGGCCGGTATGGGCAATGCCATTTTTATAGCGGATATTCTTATGTGGTAAAAAGCTTGATTCAAATCGTTGTTAGATACTGAAGCATCAACATCGACAAGCCCCTCTAATTGTTTTATCAGGACTGAGCGCGGCAATGGGTTATTATCCATGAATTGCTTAATCGCTGATTTCAGAACTTTGGGAAGTACCGTCATATCAGTGATGTATTTAGCATCGCGCATATTTTTAATCAGGTATTCAGCCATAGATGCATCGTCATTGTTAATCGCCGAATTAAAAGTCTCAAAGTAAACGCTCATATCGTAGGGATAAGATTGCTGGTGTTTGTTAATCAGATGTTGGCGATGACAAGCATGGCTGATGGCACTATTTGAACACAATGAGAGTAACAGAAAAATGGTTTCTGAACTCAGTGAGTTCGATTTCGCTAATTGGTTAATATGATCAACATAGCTCTGTTGCGATTCGCTGAGTTTGGAGTCCTCATTATAAGAACGACGAAGTGGCAGTTCAGGACTTGATAAGTTTAAGCCAATGGTTTGAACATAAGGATGGGGATGGTTTAATAAATAGCTTTTAAAGGAATCATCCCATTGTTGATAGATCAGATCAGTCTTATCGGTATCTGTTTGAGCCATGCTTAAACCTGAAAAGAACAGCGCTAATAATAAAATGTTTAGACGTTTAATCATGTTTTTAGTTTACTTAAGGTCTGTGCGTTTTGCAAATTACTGAACATTACAGGTTGCTGGATCTAAGGGGTTTTCAGCGTCTTCAGACAGTCTTTTTTTGTATAGATAATTAGCAATGTTGAACTGTCTATCCAATTCATGTTCTGCAGTTAGCCATAATTCAGCATAGTCATTATCAAAATAATCATCAATGAATTTGTTATTTTGACCTTGGTTTTTACCAAGGCATTTAACGTGTTGTTTAAAACGCTCATGGTTAGCTTGACTGGCGAGCAGCATATCCTGTTGATTATTTAATTCATAAACAGCCATATTAATGATGTGTCCGATGGCTTTAGTAACGACTGTATTTCCTTTATGAATCATAATTTTGGCAATGTATAAACACTCAGCGCTGTATTCCGGGTTATTCTGGCAAGCTTCTTTTAAAACTTGATATTGAGGTATGGGTAGTGCCATTTGCATGCCAATTAAAGTGATGTAAACTTGAGCTTCCGGCATTTTTTCATGCATTAATGCGATTTGTTTATCGCTCATATCTTGGGTGGCTAAAAGATCATTTTTTTCACGCAGCAGCGCTTTCTCAGGGATTGGATTGGTTTTGGTGTAATCTTTGATAAGGGTGATGAATTCAGGTAGCAGGTAATCGACTTGGGTCATTTGTTGGGTGCCACTCATTACCTTCATTAAATTGGCTGCCAGCTCATTATTACCTGATTGTATGGCTAGCTGTAATGGCTGAAAGTAAACACTTAGTTGATTTGGGTACAGTTTAATTTGCTTATCAAGCAAAGCTTGGCGGTCACAGTAACCGTCTAGTTCTATTTTGAAGCACAACGCTTCTAGTATTTGATACGTTTCAATATTGAGTGCTTCATCTTTAACTAAGCGATTAATGTGATCGGCATAATTTTGGCGTATAGCGACAATATCTTCTTGGTTGTCTTGACCAGCCGAGGTTTCTACCATGGCCTGTATTTCATTCAAGCCAATGACTTGGGCATAAGGCTGTTCATGATTCAATAAATAATCGGTAAGTTGGCCGCTCCATTGGGCGTATAAATCTCGGGCTTGTTGTTCCGCCTCGGTGGGTTTTCGCAACAGTTTGTGCATGGTTTCAGCAAATTCTTTAATATTTTCTTCGGATTCTTGTGGCTTTTCTACCGTTGCTTGGTTGGCAGTTAAAGTGGTGTTGATAAGTAGTATCAGGGTAAAAATGATTGTTTTCATAAAATTATCCTGTGGTTAAGAATTCTTCGGCTTGCGCCAAGGTGGCTTCGGTGATGGTTTCGCCGCCGGACATGCGTGCCAGTTCTTGAATACGTTGGTCACGGCTTAAATGTTGAATGGCTGAGCGGGTGAAACTTTGGCTGTCATCACTGGATTTAGAAACCAGAATGTGATCATGGGCTTGACCCGCCACTTGGGGTAAATGGGTGACTGCGAACACCTGGTGTTGTTCACTCAAGCGGCGCATTATCCGACCAACTTTTTCGGCGGTACCGCCACCAATACCAGTGTCCACTTCATCGAATACAAAGGTCGCATGATCTTGGTTTTGACCGACTACTTCGATGGCCAGACAAATCCGTGACAGCTCACCGCCGGAGGCGGTTTTACTTAACAACTGATGACTTTGACCTTTGTTGACGGCTATGGTGAATTGTATCCGGTCGAGACCATGTGTAGAAACCGTTTTTCCCGAAGCAGGTATTGGTTCAACTGTAATTTTTAGATCCGCTTCCGGTAATCCCAATTGTCTAACCAACTCGGTAATTTTTTCTGCCAATGCGTGTGCTGCTTGTTGTCGAGCTTGACTTAATTGTTGACAAATTTCTGTGTAGCTGGTGCGTGCTTCTGATAGTTTTTGCTGTAACTGTTTTTGTGCCTGTGCTTGGCTGTCATGCTGCGATAATTGCTGTTCTAATTGGGTTTGATGGTCAAGCAGCAATTCCGGTCGGACACCCTGTTTACGTGCGATGTGAGCAATCCGTTCTAATCGCTGCTCAATACCAGCTCTCACTTGTGGGTCGTCGTCAAAATTTTCTGCACGATCACTTATTAGTTGCGCGGCTTCCTGAACATTAATCAATGCTTCATCGAGCATGACAGTTATTTCTTCAGTGTTTTCACCCTTGAGATGCTTTAACTTGTGTAGCAATTGGGCTAATTGATGACTGATGGCTGCATCATCATTATCAAGCATTTCAAGAGCGTAGCTGTATGTTTCTTGGATGGTTTGGGCGTTATCAGCGCGGCTTAAGTCGTTATGTAATTGGTCATACTCATCGGTTTTTAAATCCAGCTCGTGCAGTTCTTGTAATTGGTAATCTAGCAATTGCCGTTGTTCTTCGCTGAGTGAGCCCTGTTGCGTTAATGCAACTAACTGCTGTTCAATTTTATTAATGTTATTTGCTGCTTGACCGGTGCTTGCAAGTAAGTCTTCATAATCACCACTTCGGTCAAGCAGTTCACGCTGAGTACTGCTGTTTAATAGTTTAATCTGGTCATGTTGGCCGTGTATTTGTACTAAAAATCGACCCAGGTCCCTAACCAAATGAGCGGGTACCGGGCTGCCGTTAATCCACAATTTGCTGCGTCCTTGGTCATTTAGCGTACGTCTAATGATGAGTTCATTGTCAGCAGCCATGTCTTGTTGTTTTAACCACTGCTGTACTTCCGGTTGGTTAGCCACCTGGAATGTAGTGACCACTTCACAGCTATCACCAAAGGCGCCAATGACTGTGGTATCACCCCGTCCGCCTAAGGCCAATGACAGTGCACCGATGGTAATTGATTTACCGGCCCCGGTTTCGCCGGTGAAAACGGTCATGTTGGGATCGAAGTCAATTTCTAATTGTTCAATCAGTACATAGTTTTTAATGTAAATAGATTGCAACATGGATAGTGAGATCACTTAAAACAAAGGTTTATTTTAGCGACCGTGACTTGAATTGTCATCTGCTATCACTATATCACTGCCATTATTCAATTTTAATTCGGTAAAAACATGACTGATAACAAACATCATAATGATTCTGATATAGATTCGAAAATCGTAAAAGACGATAAACCTTATGGCAGTGCTTTTGAAGATGACATTGAGGAGACTGAAGTCGATAGTGAACAACAGAACTCTGATGACAATGATCTCCAAGAGCAAGTGCGTCAATTAGAATTGCAACTAGCCGCCAAAGAGGAAGAGGTCTTACGAGTCGCAGCTGACGGCATGAATGCTCAGAAACGCTTACAGCGTGAGCTAGATAATATCCGCAAGTACGCCAATGAAAAAATTATTAAGGCGTTAATTCCGATTATGGATAGTTTTGATAAAGCCCTCGAAATCGTTAATGACGACAGCTGTGAAGTGACTGTTGAGGCGATGGTCGAAGGAACAGTTAATACCCAGCAATCGTTAGTTAAGGTGTTAGCAGAATATGGTATTGAAATTATTAATCCGGTGGGCGAAAAATTCAACCCTGAACAGCATGAAGCCATGACAACGGTGAAATCGGATGAACATGAGAAGAACACTGTAGTGAATGTCTTCCAAAAAGGTTATTTGTTGCACGGTCGTGTGATTCGTGCCGCTATGGTTGTGGTTGCTCAGTAATTACGGAATGTTGATGGCTCATCAAGTGCTTTTTTACTCGAAAGGAAGTATGAAAAAAGTGCAAGCCATGGTTGCGGATGCAGGTGTGAAAGTTAAGTTGGGGCGTAAGTTGCCAGTATGTTCTCAATCTTAATAATGGGTCAACTTGTATCGCAGCTTTTCCTTGAATTATGACGAGCAGACCATAGATAGTAATCAGTTTAAAATATAACATATAGAGGTTAATTATAATGTCAAAAGTAATAGGTATTGATTTAGGAACTACAAATTCCTGCGTTGCCGTGATGGAAGGTAAAGACATCAAGGTAATTGAAAACTCAGAAGGTGATCGAACAACTCCATCGATTGTTGCCTTTACCGAAGATGGTAAAACCTTGGTCGGCCAATCAGCCAAACGCCAAGCCGTTACCAACCCGGAAAACACCTTATTCGCGATTAAACGTCTCATTGGTCGTAAGTTCAATGAAGATGTGGTGAAAAAAGATCAAGATATCGTTCCTTATAAAATTATCGGTGCCGATAATGGCGATGCTTGGGTAGAAGTACGTGGTAAAAAAATGGCACCACAAGAAATTTCAGCGCGAATTTTAGAAAAAATGAAAGCGACCGCTGAAGATTATTTAGGTGAAAAAGTAACCGCTGCTGTTATTACCGTACCGGCTTACTTTAACGACTCACAACGTCAAGCCACTAAAGACGCTGGCCGAATTGCCGGTTTAGATGTTAAGCGCATCATCAATGAGCCAACCGCTGCTGCTTTGGCATACGGTATGGATAAAAAAGGTGGTGATCGTACGATTGCGGTTTATGACCTAGGCGGCGGTACTTTTGACGTTTCTATTATTGAAATTGCTGATATCGATGGTGAGCAACAGTTTGAAGTATTGGCCACCAACGGTGACACCTTTTTAGGTGGTGAGGATTTTGATAATCGGTTAATGGATTATCTGGTTGCCGAGTTTAAAAAAGATCAAGGCGTTAACTTACATAATGACCCCTTGGCATTACAACGACTGAAAGAAGCGGCGGAAAAAGCCAAAATTGAGTTGTCAACGCTGGATCAAACGGAAGTTAACTTGCCATACATTACGGCAGATGCCTCAGGTCCTAAACATTTGAATATTAAAATCACCCGGTCTAAATTAGAATCTTTGGTTGGTGATTTAGTTAAAAGAACTGTGGGTCCTTGTGAAACTGCGATTAAAGACGCTGGCATTTCATTGAATGAAATCTCTGATGTTATTTTAGTCGGTGGTCAAACACGGATGCCGGCGGTACAAGCCATTGTTGAAGAGACGTTTGGTAAAAAACCCCGTAAAGATGTTAATCCGGATGAAGCCGTTGCCATGGGTGCTGCGGTACAAGGCGGTGTTTTATCGGGTGAAGTGAAAGACGTTTTGTTACTTGATGTAACTCCATTGTCCTTAGGTATTGAAACCTTAGGTGGTGTTATGACTAAGTTGATTGAGAAAAACACTACGGTACCAACCAAAGCTTCGCAAGTATTCTCAACTGCAGAAGACAACCAGTCGGCTGTGACTGTGCATGTATTGCAAGGTGAACGGGAAGTGGCCAGTGCCAATAAATCATTAGGTCAGTTTAATTTAGAAGGCATTTCTCCGGCAAAACGCGGCATGCCACAAATTGAAGTAACGTTTGATATTGATGCCAACGGCATTATTCATGTTTCAGCGAAAGACAAAGCCACCGGTAAAGAGCAGCGCATTGAGATTAAAGCGGGTTCCGGTTTGTCTGATGAAGAAATCGATAAAATGATTAAAGACGCTGAACTGAATGCTGAAAAAGATAAGCAGTTTCATGAAGTTGTACAGGCACGAAATGCTGCTGATGCGATGATTCATTCTGCTAAAGAAATGCTGGAAGAGCACAAAGAAATTATTGACGACGGTGAAAAATCAGCCATTGAATCAGCTATTGAAGCCACTGAAAAGGCGATGAAAGAAGATGAAAAGGCGGCTATTGAATCAGCCAGTGAAGCACTGCAATCGGCAATCCAGCCTGTCATGCAGAAAGTGGCTCAAGCTGCTCAAGCTGCCCAAGGTGGAGAGGCTACAGGCGCTAGCGATCAATCTAACGATGCCGGTGATGACGATGTTGTTGATGCCGAATTCGAAGAAGTTGATGAAGAAAAGAAAAGCTAAAGCAATGAGAATTTAGTAAACCAGCCGGCATTGCGCATAAGTTCAATGCCGGTTTTTCTTTGACGACAACTAAATAAACACATAATTATTCACCCAAAATCAACCATGAATAAAGATTTATATAATGTATTAGGTATTAAAAAGTCAGCCACATCGGCCGAGATTAAAAAATCCTATCGTCGTTTGGCGATGAAATACCACCCTGACAGAACTGGCGATGATGCTGATGCGCAAGAAAAGTTCAAAGAAGCCAAAATGGCTTATGAAGTTTTAAAAGATGAGCGCAAAAGACAAATGTATGACCAATATGGTTTTGATGCAGTTTCCGGTCAAGGTGCGGGTGGAGCCGGTGGTTTTGGTGGTGGTTTTCAAGGCGATGTTGGTGATATATTTGGCGATATATTTAGTGATATCTTTGGTGGTGGCCGTGGTGGCCGTTCTGCCGGGCCCCAACGTGGCCATGACATGCAAGTGGACATGAGTATCGAGCTGGAGGAAGCGGTTGCCGGGGTAGAAAAAGAAATTACCTTGCCAACTATGGTCTCTTGTGAGCCTTGTCATGGTAGTGGCTCTAAAGACGGAAAAAATAAAACCTGTGAAACCTGTCGAGGTATTGGCCAAGTACGGATGCAACAAGGGATGTTTTCGGTTCAACAAACCTGCCCTGATTGTCGAGGAAAGGGTTCAACCATTAGTAACCCCTGCAGCCACTGTGGCGGGCAAGGTCGGCGTCAAGAAAACAGTAATCTTAATGTGAAAATTCCGGCCGGTGTCGACCAAGGAGATCGTATCCGTTTAACCGGCAAAGGTGAAGCCGGGCCGCAAGGTGGACCTGCAGGTGATTTATACGTGGATATTCATGTTAAACCGCATGCTATTTTCACCCGCACCGGCGATCAGTTATTGTGTGAAATGCCGATTGACTTCACCACAGCGTGTTTAGGTGGTGAAATTAATGTACCCACTTTGTCGGGTGCGGTTAAATTAAAAGTTCCGGCTGAAACACAATCTGGTAAGCAATTTCGTTTACGAGGTAAAGGGGTGCAATCTGTACGTTCTCATAGCACCGGTGATTTGTTGTGTAAAGTGCATGTGGAAACTCCGGTCAACTTAAGCCATGAACAAAAAGACCTTTTGAAGCAATTTGATGAAACCTTGAAACAAAGTGGTGATAAAAATAATCCCCGCCGTAAAGGCTGGTTTGATAATGTGAAATCATTTTTAGATCGAGTTACCAGCTAGTGTCTGCGCCCATTCGTACGATAATTAGTGGCGTAAGCGGACGTATGGGGCGTAAAGTTCTGGCATGTCTGCTGGCTGATAATCGATTTAAAGTTGTTGCCGGCTTGGTTTCGGCAGAAAACAAATTATGCGACCGACCCTTAGCTGAATTGCATTCGGCTGCTCCTAAAGACAGTCTTATATTGGCTGACCCGAGTTCTTTACAAGCAGATATAGTTGTCGATTTTTCACAGCCTGCCGCTTTTAATTCAGTGGTGGATTTTTGTGTTATGAGTGAAACGGCACTGGTCAGCGGGACCACCGGTTTAAGTCAGGCCCAATTTGACCGTCTCAGTCAAGCAGGACATTTTGTGCCGGTTTTATGGGCTGCTAATTTTTCTTTAAATATTCAAATTATTAAAAATTTACTACAGATTTTTAAGCAAATAAATAAGCATGCCAGCTACCAGATAACAGAAACCCATCACCAACATAAAAAAGATGCCCCCTCCGGTACGGCCATTGCATTGGCTCAAAGCCTAACAAGCAGCCCAAAATTGAAACGTATTAGCAGCAAACAGTTTACCTTAGGTAATGTGCGTATTGAATCTATTCGAGAGGCTGAAGTGCCGGGAACTCACCATATCCATTGTGATTTTCCCCATGAAACGATTTCCTTAACACACGTCGCTAAGGATGCCGATTTATTCGTGCAAGGCGCAGTTTCTGCGGCTTATTGGCTGGCTCAACAAAAAAGGGGTTTGTACGATTTGAATGCCATATTATTGGCTTAAAATTGGTGGAGTCTTTTTCATGCGATTGACGATTAACCCAAAGGTCTTTAGTCGGTTAATTTAAGTAAGATCCAACCAAGGTGTTGCGGCCCTTCTTTTTAGCTTCGTAGAGTGCCTTATCAGCGGCCTCAAACCATGTACGAATGTCTTTAATAGGCGATTTTATAGTAGCCAAGCCAATACTAACTGAACTGTGAACATTGTCTGCAACGGTGTGGATAAGGTTGACTTGCTTATTTATGGTTTCTGCAAGCCCTGTTGCAGCTGGCAAATCATGAGGTGTAACAACAATAAACTCATCACCGCCAAGACGACCAATGATACTGTCTTGCGGGCAACTTTCCTTAACAATAGTGGCTACAGACACCAAAATATCATCACCAATGGCGTGGCCAAAATCATCGTTAATGGTCTTAAATTGATCGATATCTATCAGCAAAAGAGTTAGAGGCCCGGCCTTATCTTGAGTATGTTTATCTAATAGTGCTTGGGTTTTTTGTTGCCAGGTTCGGCGGTTAAACAGGGCTGTTAAATCATCTTGTTGACTAAGTTTGTTTAACAATCGATTTTGTGATTGAACCCTGTTAATTAAACGGTGAGCGGTATAACTAACCACCGTAAAGTGTATGATAATTAAAGGCAGACAACCCAAGATGACAAAATGACTGGTTTTAGGTTGCCAGGGTACATTGAAGATTAAAGAGATAAGTAAAATTGATAAAATGGATACTATGAGTGAATAAATCCACCATCCTTTGATGGCTGTATTGACTTTATCGGTAACATTCAGAAGTATTAGTAGCACCGACGGCAATAAATTGAAGCCCATTAAAGGCACCAATGAGCCGGCGATAAACGAGTCAATTAATAAATTAACTTTTTCGGTCTTATAGGGTTGGCCGGTTAATTGAGTCATTCCATAGGCTATATGAGGCCATAGAATACAACTAATAATTAACCATGACCAGGTGAGGGTATTGGCTTGTAGTTCTATTAATGCAGAACCAATGGCAATGGCCGCCATGCCCATACCCAAGATACGCATTGGATAGACAGCTTTTGGTAAGCGGTTTAAGTTACTTAATTGCTTGGTTTGCTTGTCTTGGGTTTTAAAAGACTGCCTCATTCATCACTTTTTAGCGAGATTATGAGGCTATTATATAGAAATTAGTTGAAGTTGTGTTATTTTGTATTTGATGGGCTTTGTTTAGGCTTGTTGAATTTGGTTCTTACCTTTATTTTTTGCCATTGATAGGGCACGCTTGTTTAATGGTTTCATGAAGAGATTGTTTACTGTTAAAAGCACTCATGCCGATACTGATGGTATAGCTTAATAAGTGATTTTTAAAAGACAGCTGTTTTTTTGTGATATTTTTTGCAATATTCGGAGTTGATTGGACACAGATGATTCATTACCATGCAATACCAACAAAAATTCATCACCACCCCAACGTGCTACCCAATCATCCGGTGTTATAAAGCAACTTTTAATTTCTTCTGCCAAATCTTGCAAAATAACATCACCGGCAAAATGCCCATAAGTGTCATTAATGGTTTTAAAACGATCCAAATCAATCATAATGATGAATGGTCGAGAAGATTCGGTATCACAGAGATTTAAATGATTGTTTAGTTTTGCTTTAGCAGATCGTCGATTATGTAAATCAGTTAAAAAGTCGTAAGAAAATACAGTTTCAAGATCTTTATATCGACGGTCTAAGGTTTCCAATGTATAACTAATACTGCGCATAAGTTGGCTCATTTCGTCATTAATAAAATAGGGTAAATCTGTTAATTGCCGTTTATGCAAATAGTTATCTAAGGCATCTACACTGTAATTAACTGGTTTGAGTAATTGTTGGATAGACCAGAATGCAAAGGCCGTACCAGCCAACGTAGACACCAGCAAGATTAACCATTCGGTAAACGATGCAGTGAAGGATTTTTGGATAAATAAATAGATAACGAAGCTAATCAAAGGTACATGGGTGGCCACGAATGTAATGGCAAAGAATTTGTTTCTAACCGATTTAAACCGTAAAATGCGATTTAAAGTTAAAAAACGACCCAATTGACTTTCGCTTTGTTTTTCTCATTTATTCATTGTTACCAGTGACTATAAAGACTTAAACCGAAATAGCTGAAATCTTCGGTAAAAAATTGGCCATAAAGGGAATGACCTTCTTGGTACTCTAAGAATATATTAACTGGCCGATTAAACCACTTATTTATTTGCACACCACCACGTAGGGTAATATTAATATTACGATCAGCTTCTGCCCAACCGGAAAAATCCATACCCAATAGTGGCGTAAAATCACTGAATTTTTCAGCTTGGTACTGCCAGCCTGCTTGCCATTGAAATTTGTGTAAGCCACTGGGCTCCATGCGGGTAATAAAGCCACCGCCCCCGTAGATATCCCATTGTCCCATGGATTTGAAGGCTAAAAATTTAAGCGTTTCATATGATAAGTTAATTCTTTTGGTTAAATAATCTTGGTTTTCTATTAAGAATTCATCGCCTAAGTGGGTGCTGCGGTGACGGTAAGACAGTCGCCATTGCCAATTTGGTCGAATCTGTACCAGTTCACCACCGACACTAAAATCGGTATTAATTAATGCGCCGCCTCGATTATTGCGGGTACTGAGTTCTTCCACATCAAATTGAGATCGAATTTGACCGAAGACATTAAAGAATATATCAGGTTGATTTGATAATGAAAAATCTGCCACATTAACTCGATGACCTAAACTAACCATCATCGCGTCAAATTCAGTGCCCAACAAATCCATGCGGCCCAAACTATACATAAAACCGGCTTCATTCAGATCAGCCACTAACACGGGTAATTGTTTGCTGGTTGCTGCAGTATCGTCATTGTCAGTAAATTGGTTTGTTGAACTATCTTCTTTAATTGCAGTTTTAGAAGATTGAACCGTGGTGGTTTCTTGTTGTGCTTTGCTTAAATTATCATAACAAACGAGGCGACCATAATCACTTTGAATTAGATGGCAATTTTGTAAAGCTTCTGCCAAGGTGTCTGTTGGTTTTGTTTCTGATTGAACGCTAGTCCCAGCTAACAAAAATAAAAATATTAATTTTAAATGCATCGGATTTGGCTCTATTTAAAACCCACCGAATAAACATATTCGGTGGGTTGTTTGGGTTATCCGGCTAAATTTCTCAGCACATAGTGCAATATACCGCCGTGACGACAATATTCCACTTCTTTTGGCGTGTCAATGCGAACATCCACCTCAAAAGAAACTGTACTGCCATCAGCACGGTGTGCTGTGACTTGCGCAGTTTTACTGTTGCCGTTGTCTAAACCGGTGATGTCATAGGTTTCTCTGCCGGTTAAACTGTAGGTATCAGCACTTTCACCGTCTTTAAATTGTAGTGGCACCACGCCCATACCGACCAGGTTGGAACGGTGAATGCGCTCATAGCTCTGTACTAAGACCGCTTTAACACCTAAAAGGTTCGTGCCTTTGGCCGCCCAGTCACGGGAAGAGCCGGTACCATACTCAGTACCGGCAATGATTAATAACGGCACATTATCAGCCTGATATTTCATGGAGGCATCAAAGATGGTCATTTGCTCATTACTTGGTTGGAATCGGGTCCAACCGCCTTCAGTACCCGGTGCCAATTGGTTGCGCAGGCGAATATTGGCAAAAGTACCACGCATCATGACTTCATGGTTACCACGTCTGGAACCATAAGAGTTAAATTCATGCTTGGGCACACCTTTGGCTTTTAAATAGTCACCGGCAGGTGAGTCTTCAGCAATTGAACCGGCGGGTGAAATATGGTCTGTGGTTACTGAATCGCCTAATTTGGCTAACACACGGGCACCTGCGATATCACTGATTTCACCCACGTCTAAAGTCATGCCCTCAAAGTAGGGTGGGTTTTTGATATAAGTTGAATCATCCTGCCAATCGAACAATTGGGACTCCGAGGTTTTAACATTCTTCCAGTTATCATCACCGGCAAAGACATCTTCATAACCTTTGGCAAACATATCGTTAGAGACATTGGCGGAAATGGTGTCGGCAATTTCATGATTACTCGGCCAGATATCTTTTAGGTAAACATCTTTACCGTCTTGATCTTGTCCCAGCGGATCTTTCTGAATATCGGTGTCCATGGTGCCGGCAATGGCATAGGCAACCACCAAGGGCGGAGACGCTAAAAAATTCATCTGCACATCTGGATGAATACGACCTTCAAAGTTACGATTTCCAGACAATACGGAGGTGGCAATCAGTTCGTTGTCGTTAATAACTTTTGATAAAGCCGGATCTAAGGGGCCTGAGTTACCGATACAAGTGGTACAACCAAAACCCACCACATTAAAGCCCAGTGTATCGAGGTCATCCAGTACATTGGCTGCCTTTAGATAGTGGGTTACTACTTTTGATCCCGGTGCCAATGAGGTTTTTACCCAAGGTTTAACGGTCAAACCTTTAGCGACCGCATTGCGGGCCAGTAATCCGGCACCTAACATAACCGCAGGATTAGAGGTGTTGGTACAGGACGTAATGGCGGCCACCGCAATGTCACCATCAGAAAACTGATAGTTACCACGTTCGGTCTTGACCGGAATGGATTTCTTGTCACGGCCATTTTCAAAGGCATTGAATAAATTTTGGAACTTCTCTTTGGCTTCAGTTAAAACGATGCGATCTTGTGGACGTTTCGGGCCTGAGATACTGGGTACCACAGTGCTCATGTCAAGCTCCAAAGTGGCCGTGTAGTTCGCATCTGGGCTGTTGGCATCATGGAACATGCCTTGTGCTTTGCAGTATTCTTCGACCAGCTGGACTTGTTCTTCAGTGCGGCCCGATAATCGCAGGTAACGTAAGGTTTCTTCATCAACCGGGAACATGCCGCAGGTGGCACCATATTCCGGTGCCATATTGGCTAAGGTGGCACGGTCAGCTAATGGTAAATATTGTAAGCCGGAACCAAAGAATTCCACAAACTTGCCAACTACACCATGTTCACGCAGCATTTCCACCACAGTTAATACCAAGTCAGTGGCGGTGGCACCTTCCGGTAAACGACCAGTTAGTTTAAAGCCAACCACTTGTGGAATCAGCATAGAAATGGCTTGGCCCAACATCGCCGCTTCCGCTTCAATGCCGCCGACGCCCCAGCCTAACACCCCTAAACCATTAATCATGGTGGTATGGGAGTCGGTGCCAACGACAGTATCAGGGTATGCGGTTAATTCGCCATTTTTTTCTGCCCCAAAGACCACGCGAGCCAGGTATTCTAAGTTAACCTGATGGACAATACCCATACCCGGTGGAACGACTTTAAAGGAATCAAACGCCGTTTGCCCCCATTTTAAAAAACCGTAGCGCTCTTTATTACGTTCAAATTCAATTTGAGTGTTTAAAGCAGCGGCATCCGCAGTACCGTATTTATCAACTTGTACCGAGTGGTCAATGACCAGTTCGGCCGGTGATAATGGATTGATTTTTTGCACATCACCGCCCAATTTTTTCATGGCATCGCGCATCGCAGCTAAATCCACAACAGCCGGAACGCCGGTAAAGTCTTGCAATACTACACGGGCTGGGGTGAAGGCAATTTCTGTGGTTGGTTTGGCTTGTGGGTCCCAAGCACACAAGGCTTTTATATCTTCAGCGGTGACATCGACGCCATTTTCGTTACGCAACAAGTTTTCCAGTAAAATTTTCAAACTAAACGGCAGTCGTTCGATGGCATAGTGTGCAGATAGTTTTTTTAAGCTGAAATATTTATAGGATTTATTGTTACATGCCAATTGGCTGGCAGTCTTTAGTGTGTCACTCATGAATTCATACCTCTGTGGTTCATTTGCAGTCAAAAATGCGATGCACAGCTGCATCGCTCAAAAAGCGCGGTATTATCGCATTTATTGGCATGAAATAACAGTGTAAGAGTAGTGCTAACCAACCTCTTTACATCAATAAGAGGTTGGTTTTAGCTGGTAATGTGGCTTAACCAGAAATTACAGTGACTTAAGAAGTTGCTGCGCTTCTTGGATATAGGTTCGACGCTTAAAAAGTAGTTGGAGGTGACTACCTCCGACCTGTTTCCACAGCACTGCTGAGCGTACGCCAGCTAATAGAATGGCTCTGATTTTTTCGGTTACTTCTGGATTTTTTAAGTGGAAAGGTTGGCCGGCAACAATTACCCGAGGTTGTAGGGTACTGATTGTTTTTGAATAAGTTGCAGCCAACTGGCTGATAACTTGTGGTTCAAAATCATCTTCAGATTCTTTGGTATAGCGCTTGGCATTGGTAATGCCCCCTTGAACCTGTGTTGTCATGACGTTATCTTGCTGTAATTTGGTTTGTAAGGTTAGCAGAGTAAGAACATATTTTATAACCGGAATATAGTGACGGTCTTTATTAAAGGCTTTTATTAAGGTTTCCAAGCCCATGGTTAGCTGCTGTATATCATTGTTAAAAACGTCGGCGGTGGTGGCCGCATTAAAAACAAATAAGCTGCGAATACTGGCTTGATAGTAATCGGAGCGACTGACGGCTCCCGAGTTGGCCAGTTCGTGGGATAATGCAGCGGCTTGATAGACGCCGGCTAAGGCGATGGTTTGATCTTTCATGGTTTTAACTCACAGGTTGAGGTCAAAAGGTCGGAGTATTCAATAATGCCACCACCTAAACAGTTATCGCCTTGATAAAAAACCACTGATTGGCCTGGGGTAATTGCCCGTTGTGGTTGTTTAAAAGTCACTTTGAGTTGCTTGTCTTCGGTCATTTCAACATGGCAGGCTTGATCGGCTTGGCGGTAGCGTATTTTAGCGTGGCAATCCAGTGGCAAACTAGGGGCGTTGTTGCTAATCCAGCTGATTTGGTCGGCAATCAACCAGGAGCCTAAAATTAAGTCTTGGTGGGTACTTTGGCCGACAATTAACTGATTAAGTTGATGGTTTTTAGCGATCACAAACCAAGGTTCAGCTAAAGCGTCTTTGACACCGCCAATCCCCAGACCACGACGTTGGCCAATGGTGTAATACATTAAACCTTTATGACGGCCAATTTTTAAGCCATCCGGGGTGACAATGTCACCGGGATTAGGGGAGAGGTATTGACTTAAGAAATTCTGAAAACGTTTTTCGCCGATAAAGCAGATGCCGGTGGAATCTTTTTTATCATGTACTTCAAGACCCAATTCAGCAGCCATCTCTCTGACTTCAGGCTTTTCTAACTCACCCAGCGGAAATAAACTGCGTGCTAACTGCGCTTGCTTAATGGCGTATAAAAAATAACTTTGGTCTTTATTGGCATCTATCCCTTTGAGCAGTCGATATTCACCGTTTGATTCGCCCTTTCGTACATAATGACCGGTGGCGATGAATTCAGCACCTAAATCATCGGCATGATCGAGAAAGGTTTTAAATTTAATTTCACGGTTACATAGAATGTCAGGGTTGGGGGTTCGGCCTTTTTTATATTCTTGCAAAAACTCACTGAAGACATAATCCCAGTATTCGGCGGAAAAATTTCGGCGATGTAAGCGAATACCCAGACGATCGCAGACTGCTTGCGCGTCCTTAACATCTTCATCGGCAGCACATACTTCACGGGTATCTTGTTCTTCCCAGTTTTTCATAAACATACCGGCAACTTGATCTGGGTGTTGACGTTGCAATAAAGCCGCGCTGACGGATGAATCGACACCGCCGGACATGCCTACTATTATTTTATTGGCCATAGTCGTGTCTTGAAATTAGTCGTAATAACTAAAAATTTCTAAAGGAGTTTGCTTGCCATTGATATAGTGGTCAATGTGATGTAACACAAGTGGTGAGCGTAGTTGTTCGCGGCGGGCCGCCACTTCTTCACGAGTTAACCAAACCGCTCTGATGATGCCCTCATCCAGAGTTTGTTCAGCAAACAACTTAACCGCTGTGGCGGCAAAACAGGCGCGTAAATAATGGTTGCCGGATTCACTGGTCCATTGGGAAAATTCGACCAGATAGTCAACCTTGACTTGCCAGGCTGTTTCCTCCAAGGTTTCTCGCATGGCAGCTTGTGGCAAGGTTTCTCCGGCTTCCAAGTGGCCGGCAGGTTGGTTAATTTTTAACTCTCCATGGACATCTTCTTCGACCATTAAAAACCGACCGTTACGTTCGACAATGGTGGCTACGGTGACTCGTGGAAACCAGGTTCTCATACTTTTGTACCAATTAAGCGTAAGCCGCCATACATGGCCATTAAGCCCAAAGCAGAAGCCAGCCACGGTGACAGACCAAAACTGGCCGGGATAATGCCGATTACTATAGCAAAACCTCCGGCATACATGGCGTAAGGGATTTGGGTGCGGACATGTTCAATGTGGTCACAGCCGGAAGCCATTGACGAGAGAATGGTGGTGTCAGAAATCGGCGAGCAGTGATCGCCCCAGACAGCACCGGCTAAAACACTGGCGATGGTGATGTGAATAATATGGAGATATTCTTCTTCCATCACACCTTGTGCGTCCATGACATTCCAAGTAATGGGAATAATCAAAGGAATTAAAATACCCATGGTGCCCCAGCTGGAGCCGGTGGCAAAAGCGGTAAGGGCTGCCAATAAGAAGGTTAAAACCGGCAACCAGTAATAACTTAAGCTATCTTGCAGTAACGAAGAAATATAAATGCTGGTTTGTAGTTGTTCGGTAATCGCTGCTAAGGACCACGCTAAAATTAAAATTACAATGGCTTGTAACATGGGCTTTATACCTTCGTACCAAGCTTCGATGGTATCATCCAGGGTCAAAATCCGCTGGCTTACACTCATGAGAACAGCCACTAAAGTTGCTGCAATACTGGCCCAGAGCATGGCTTTAAAGGCATTGGAGTTGCCAATAATGTCTTTCAAACTTTGGTTTTCAAGGGTGTTATCTAAACCGGTCACATAAAGCCCGCCTAATACCACAATAATTAATACCCCAAAAGGAATCAGGGCATTAATGGCTCGGTGTGGCTTACCTTCGATGGGCTTAATTTCATCATCAGCCAGATTAATACTCTGAGTGGTGTTAATGTGACCCTCACGGGCTTTTTGTTCCGCCATTAACATAGGGCCAAAATCGCGTTCGCTAGAGGCAATAAATATCGTTAAAGCAATGGCAAATATGGGGTAGAAGCTATAGGGAATGGACTGTAGAAACATAATGTAGGCACTGTCCCCTTGATGATTTATGGCCCGAAGAGCCTCATCAATCAGACCCACTTCAAAACCCACCCAGGTGGTAATAAAAGCAATACTGGCTATCGGAGCAGCGGTTGAATCGACTAAATAGGCGAGTTTTTCTCGTGATATATTCATTTTGTCCGTGACTGGGCGCATGGTATTGCCCACCACTAATGAATTGGCATAATCATCAAAGAAAATACTCAAACCCATGGCAATGGTGGCCAAAGAGGCTCTTTTTACGGTATTAGCCCAATTTACGATGAGATTGACCACGCCGACCATACCGCCATTACGCGAACTGATACCAACCAAGCCACCAATGAGTAAGGAGAAAATAATGACTGAAGCGTGATCTGTGTCAGCTAAGGCTGCAACGGTATATTGTTCCACCACCACCATTGGTGAGGTCCATAAAGCCTGCCAAGATAGATTGCCTATTAACCAAACTCCAAACATGAGGCCTACAAACAATGCAGGAATGACTTGTCTAAACAATAAAGCCACAGCAATGGCCAGTAAAGGTGGCGCTACCGACAACCAAGTGGCTGCATATTGTATCGTGGTTTGGGCTTCTTCAGCCTGTAGTGCTGACACAAAAAAAAGCGTTATAACAGTTGTTATTAATCGCAATATGGGCATTTATTATTCCCTTTTATTATTTTAGAAGCGACAAATTTTAGCATCATCGCTGATTTAATTCAGCCAAACGTGCTGCTGTTCCGACATCAGTCCATTGGCCGCTATATATTTGGCCAGCAGCTTGGTTGGTGTGAATGGCTTGGTGAATAAGTGGTACAATTTTGAAGGCTTCATTAAGTCGGTGGTGTTCTGAACTTAAAAGTTGTGGGCTATAAACACCGATACCGCTGTAAGTAAAGGTACTTTGTTGATGATCGGCGATTTTTAAACGGTTTTGCTTAAGACTGAAATCACCATCCAAATTATGATTGGGGTTAGTTACTAAAACTAAATGTAACAAGTCGTTTTGTAAGGATAGCTGTGATAACGGTCGGTAATCCAAATCAGTAAAAACATCGGCATTGATACTCAGGAATGGTTCATCACCTAAATAGGTTAACGCTTTTAGCATGCCACCACCGGTTTCTAGCGCCTGTTGGCGCTCATCCGAGATTATAATTTCTAACCCGGAGGGGGTTTCGGTTTTAAGAAAATCGATAATTTGTTCGCCCAGCCATGAAACATTAATCACTATATCATTAATGCCGGCATTTTTAAGCGCCAATAAATGGTGTAACAATAAAGGTTTGCCTTGAACTTCAACCAGTGGCTTTGGAGTCTGATCGGTTATTGGTTTAAGTCGATGTCCACGTCCAGCAGCTAGAATAAAGGCTTTCATGACCAGACTTAACTCGTTTGAATTTTAGGTTGGAGTTGTTGTAGCAACTGATTAAATTCATACAGTTCAGGATACTTTGCAGCGACTTGATAGAGGTACTGTAAGGTTCTGGGAATATCATTGAGATAATTTTTTTTGCCATCGCGGTAATTTAGACGACAAAAAATACCGATGGTTTTTAAGTGTCTTTGCGCTGTCGTCAGATGAAACCAATGCATGAATTGAGGCAAGGTAATGGTGTTATGGTGAATTTGATTATAGCGGGTAATAAAGTAATCACATAATGCACTGATTAAATCATCCGACCAGCTGATGTAGCAATCTTTTATTAGTGAGACTAAGTCATAGCTAAATGGACCATGTACTGCATCTTGAAAATCAATTATTCCGGGGCTGTTTAATTCCGTCATCATCAAATTACGCGAATGGTAGTCACGGTGGACCATTACTTGCGGTTGTTCCAGAACATAGCCCAATATCCATTGCCGAGTTTGTTTCAGAATCCGACGTTGCTTTTCGTCCAATTCATGGCCTAAATGCTCACCAATAAACCACTCATCAAACAGGCACATTTCAGTGGTTAATAGTTGTTGCGTGTATTTAGGAAGAGGCGGTGTTTGCGGTGTACTTTGTAAGAGTAATAAACTATCGATGGCTTTTTGGTATAAGGACAACGCATTATGTTCATTAAGAACGTCTAAGTATAAGGTTGAACCTAAATCACTGAGCAGTAAAAAGCCATTGTCTATATCCTGAGCATATATTTCCGGAACATTTACATGATGTTTATGAAGCATTTTTTGAACAGCAATGAATGGGCGGCAATCTTCTTGGTCGGGCGGCGCATCCATTAAGATAAAACTGCGCTCATTCGATTTAACTCGAAAATAACTTCTGAAGCTGGCATCAGCAGATGCCGGCTCAATTGAAAAATTTCGATGACCAAAGTGATTAGCCAACCAATGCTGACGACTGGTTTGGCGATTGAAATGGGTATGACTGCTCAAGGCTGATTATTATTTTTTATTCTTTTCATAACGCTGTTAAGCACCAACTCATGTTCAAAATACACCACATAATCGTTGTATTCCCAACGAGTGATGGGTGGATTGCCGACAGCTTCATGACGGACAGTTGGTTGTCCGAACTGTGCCTCTACTTGATGCATGGATTGGCCATGCTTCGGTAAGGGTTGATTCGCCTGCTGTTGAGTTCGTTCTATCAGCAGTACTTCGGCTGAAGCACTGGTTATCATAATGCACAACAGCAGCGTAAATCCAAAATATCTTGTTTTCATATTATTACTCCCAATTCCTAATAAGGCCATTTTACAATAGCCAATAAAATCTTATTTTACCAATAAGTTGAAACACTTGTTATGTTAAAAATAAACAATTTTTCCACTGTGAACTACTTGGCAGTTTTTAAGCTTGCACTATAATGCCCTCCATGAAACGATTTTTGCAGTCCTTTTATCAAGTTTATGTCTGGTTGTTTATATTGCCAATAGCTTGGTTGTGGACGGCTATAATTGCTATTGTTGTCACGCTATTAACTTGGCTTGGTGCCGGCGCTTGGGCGGATAAATATGTGGCACGGCTGTGGGGACGGTTCATATTATGGATTACACCGGTACGCATAAAAATTCACAATCAACATTTGATACAAAGAAACCAGTCCTACGTCATCGTCGCCAATCACCAAAGTATCTACGATATTCTTGTGGTCTATGGTTATTTACCGCTGGTATTTAAGTGGGTGATGAAAATTGAATTACGAAAAACCCCCTTTATTGGCTTTACCTGTCATTTAATGGGGCATATTTTTGTCGACCGTAAAAACCGCCAATCGGCTGTTAAAACCATGCAGCAAGCCGGCGACAAGCTCACCGGTGGTACCTCGGTGTTCTTTTTTCCCGAAGGCACCCGCAATAATGGTGAGGGTTTACTACCGTTTAAAAAGGGTGCCTTCAAAATGGCTGAATCCTTGTCTTTACCGATTTTACCGTTAACCATAAAAGGCGCCGACAAGGTGATGCCGGCCAAACGAATACGTATTCTCCCCGGAACAATAGAACTCATTTTCCATGCGCCGATTTCTCCGGATGACACCAAACAATTATCATGCGAAACGCTTATCAAGCAAGTTCGCGAACAAATCAATAATGATTTATAGTGATGGTTCTAAATGTAACTGTAACCCTAGCATATCTTGCGCTTGGGCAAAGTGAAAAATCATCAATCCGATTTTTTCGATTTTTAGCAAAATAAATTTATCGACCATAAAATATCATAAAATCCCAAGGATATCCCAAAACCCAAAGCGGTTAGGCCAGGCAAATGCAGTGATGCGGTTTTGACGAAGCCAAAGAAGCGTCACGGAATGGCCGTTAAGGCCGTGAGCGATGCGGTCACTTACGCGTCCTGCTCACGCCACAGACCTACATCCATGCAAGCCGCTTTTGTTCATTAATTAAATTTCAGGTTACAAAAGTGAATGAAGTCCCAAGGACATTCCATTATAATGTCTGACTATGAAAACACTTAAAAAAACACTTGTTATCACTTTGATTGTGATTTTATTGTCATTCATCATTACTTTGAGTGCTTTAAACCTGGAAGCCAGTGAGCTTAATATGTATTTCTTCAAGCTCAACGCCAGTTTGGGTTTTATCGTTTTGATGACTTTAATTGCTGGTGTGGTCATTGGCAGTTTGATTTCTTGGCTGCTGTGGTTATGGCCGGCCAATCGAGAAAAACGCTATTGGCAGCGCCAATATAACCAGCTTAAGCAAAACCCTGAATTCCCACAAAATCCTGGCCAGTCATTGGTTGATCCGAAGAAACATTTATGACAGGTGGTTTTATTTGGGTATCGATGGCCCTGTTAAGTGGTGTTTTAATGGGCATGTATTTGGCCTATGTGTTACGAAACCTTACTACACAAAAAAAATTCGAACAGCTAAACCATCGCTATTTCAAGGGCTTAAACTATTTATTGAATGACGAGTCTGATAAGGCCATTGATGTTTTTATTCAGTTAGCTGAAACCTCGCATGCCACTTTTGAGCCACAACTGGCATTGGGTAATTTGTACCGTAAAAAAGGTGAAATAGATAAGGCCATTAAATTGCATCAGGCGTTGATTGCCCAAGCTCAATTACCGGAGCGCTACCGAACACGCGCCTTATTGGCTATTGGTAAAGATTATATGAGTGCCGGGTTACTGGATCGAGCGGAGGTACTGTTTGCGGAGCTGGTAGAACTAGAAGCCCATACCCCGGAAGCACTTAAATGGTTAATGGAAATCTACCAGCAAGAACAAGACTGGCAACAGGCGATTAAGTCAGCGACACGGTTCCAAGCCGCGACTCAGCGCTCTATGAAAGTGCCGATTGCTCATTTTCATTGTGAATTGGCTGAAATTGCTCGACTTGAAGGTAATGAGGAAGAAGCCTTAAAGCATCTTGCGGCGGCATTACGGGTGGATAACCGATCAGTCAGAGCTTTTATGATAACAGGTCAAATACGGCAAGTTGAAAAAGATTACGAAGCTGCCATTAAAGCCTATGAACAGGCTATTGCAGCGGATCAATCCTTTGTACCAGTGATACTGGAACCGTTAGTAAGTTGTTACCAAGGTGCTGAAAAAGAAGCCGATCTAAATGCCTATTTATTGACTTTGAGCCAACAGCACTCGGGCATTTCACCAGTTTTAGAATTGGCCAATCTCTACTTACAGCATCAAGGCAGTGAACATGCAGGTGAGTTTTTGCACCAACAGCTGACTCAAAATCCCTCCTTTAAAGGCTTGCAAGCATTGCTGTCGTTGGACAATAAAGGCAAACAAGTGAGTACACTGGCTTATGATGATGTTTTAAAGCCCTTGATTAACAGTTTATTAGACAATCAGCCGAAGCTTCGCTGCCGTAAATGTGGCTTTGGTGCGCAATCAGTACACTGGCAGTGTCCGAGCTGTAAAAACTGGGGAGTTGTAAAACCCATTGATGATGTTATTTAAAGTTCACTGGTTCATGCTGTTGCTGTGGGCCGGTTTTGTATTTACGTTATTATCGCTTTATGTTTCAGGACGTTTTGGACGGTTTCTGGATCGTGCTAACCATCGCAGTATGCATCAAGGTGAGGTATTAACCGGTGGTGGCTTTATTTTGTTTATGCCGTTAACATTACTGATGCTATGGCAGCAACAGTTTTTGTTGGCAGCAATGGTTGCTAGTTTGACGTTGTTGGGTGCGGTAGATGATGTCAAAGCCTTATCAGCGAGTCTGCGATTTTCGTTACAAGTCATTATAACTGCTATCACCTTGGTGTTACTGGGTTTTCAATTTTCGTTGTGGTGGCTGTTTTTATGTTTGGCGATGGTTTGGTGGTTGAATCTTTTCAATTTCATGGATGGTGCCAATGGTTTAGTGGCGTTACAAGCTATTGTCACCTTAGTTAGCCTGACGCTGATGGCAGCCTTTCCGGCCAATATTGTCCTGATAGTTGCCTGTGTCGTCATCTCTTTACTGATTTACCTGTACTTTAATATGGTTTTAAAGGTTTTATTTATGGGTGATTCCGGTAGTTTGCCGCTGGCTTTTGTAATCGCTTTTGTGTCACTAATTGCCTTATCTACGGGCATGCTGAACGCACTCCAGATTGCTGTTATGCATGCAGTTTTAATTACCGACAGTACCCTTACGCTGGCGGTTCGCGGACTTAGGGGGGAGCGTTTAAGTCAGGCCCATCGCAGTCACTTATATCAAAGGCTGATTAGCCAACAGTCAGAACATTGGCCAATTAGTTTGGCTTATGCGGCAGTCACGCTGGTCTGTTGTGGTATTGCATTTATGATGGTTCATTTATCAATTTGGCAACAGTGGATAAGCCTGCTTTTGGTTTATCTGTCGTTATGGCTTGTTTTCGTTCACAGTCGCCACTTTGGCAGGTAAAATAGGCTCATGAAAAATCGATTGATACATTTAAGACTGGCGGTTATCGGTCATGATTTACTGATGGTGTGGCTGGCTTGGGTGACGAGTTTTTATATTCGTTACAGTATTTGGCCGCTGTCACCGGAAGTAAGTTTGTGGTCAGTTGAAATTGCTTTGGTATTAACTGTTCAGGGCTTAATCAGCTTTTACTTTGATATGTACCGTGGATTATGGCGTTTTGCCAGTGTTCCGGATTTAATGAATTTACTTAAATCAGCCTTAGTCGGCACCTTGGCTATTGCCGGAATGTTCTTTTTACTTAATCGTTTGACTGGTATGCCGCGTAGTGTAATTGTAATGTACCCAATTCTGCTGGTGGCTTTTTGGGGTGTGCCTCGAATCAGTTATCGATTGTGGAAAGATAAGTATTTTAAATTAGGTCATGACAGCATTCCGCGGGTCATTCTAATAGGTGCGGGTAATATTGCCGATTTATTTATTCGCAACGCAGTCAGTAACCGCAGTTGTCATGTGATGACCATTATTGATCCTGATAGTCAATACAAAGGCACCCAGTTACGTGGTATTAAAATTGAGGGTAATCTTGCCCGATTGCAAGAAATCGTGGATCGCCAAGAAATTGATTTGGTGGTTATTACCAAGCAAAACCCCGATGCCACTTTAATTAGAGCGGTTGTGGATGCTTTGGCTGAGTCTGACTGTCAGATACGAATTGCCCCGGACCCTGATGATTACGATACCAACTTGGTTAATGTGAATCAATTACAGCCGATTACTGTTGAAGATTTGCTGGGTCGCGAAAAAGTTGATTTGGATTGGCAAAGGGTGGCTGATTTTGTTCACAATAAATCGGTTTTGGTTACCGGTGGTGGAGGCTCTATTGGGTCAGAGCTATGTCGCCAGTTAGCTCGATTTGGTGTCAGTCGCTTAACCATCGTTGATCATGCGGAGTTTAATCTGTATGCCATTGATCGGGAGTTGGCTGATAGTCCGACTTTAATACATTCACATTTAGGTGATGTCACTAATAAAGCCCGCTTATTTCATGTATTCAAAGAAGCTAAACCTGATGTGGTTTTTCATGCCGCGGCTTATAAGCACGTACCATTGTTGGAAAATCACTTGTGTGAAGCGTATATTAATAATGTTATTGGCACCCAAGTGGTGGCCGATTGCTGTGATCAATTTGAAGTGGATAAAATGGTACTTATTTCCACCGATAAAGCGGTAAACCCCTTCAGTGTTATGGGGGCTACTAAGCGTTTGGCTGAGAAATATTGCCAATATTTAGATGCTCACAGCTCTACGGACTATTTAATCGTTCGTTTCGGTAATGTTTTAGGTTCGGCTGGTTCTGTGGTGCCGTTGTTTAAAAAGCAAATAGAAGCAGGTGGTCCAGTGACTGTTACAGATGAGCGAATGGAACGTTATTTCATGACCATTGAAGAGGCTTGTCAATTAATTTTGCAAGGTTTAGTGGTCGCCAATAACCAGGGTATTTTGGTGTTGGATATGGGCTTGCCGATTAAAATTAAATCTTTGGCGCAACGAATGATTGCGCTTTCAGGTAAAACCCGTGAAATCAAAATTGAATACACCGGTTTACGTCAAGGTGAGAAATTATTTGAAGAATTGCACTATGCCAACGAATCGTTGAGCAGTACAGAAATCGATAAAATTCGTGTTGCTAAGTATAGTAATCCACCGCAACAGGATTTGCCTGCTCAAATTGAACATGGGCGAGCGGCCGCTATTAATTACGATCGAGCCGCCCTGAAAAAGCAGCTACAAAAAATGATCAAAGAATTTAAAGGACAACAACTCAATGTCATTGAAAGCAGAAAACAAACGTAATAAAAAGATTACCAAGGCAGTTTTTCCGGTTGGTGGATTAGGAACCCGTTTCCTACCAGCCACAAAGTCAATGCCGAAAGAGCTGATGCCGATTATTAACAAGCCTTTGATTCAATATGCCGTGGAAGAGGCATTGGCTGTCGGTATAGAAACCCTTATTTTTGTGACCAGTGTCAGTAAGCATGCGATTTTTAATCATTTCGATCCCATGCCAGAATTACAAATGCGCTTTGAAGCCCAAGGCAAGACTCATTTAATTGAAAAAATGCATACCCTATCGTCTCATATACAAACTGTGTATGTGCCCCAAGGAGAGCCGTTGGGTTTAGGTCATGCGGTGCTACAGGCCCATGGACTGGTCGCAGAAGATGAAATGTTTGCGGTGTTATTGGCGGATGATTTTATTCAAGCTGCTGGCAACCCTTTGCAACCTCTTGTTGAGGCTGCCTTGAGCACCGGTCAAGCGGCTTTAAGTGTGGAACAAGTCGCTGCTGAGCGATTAAGCAGTTATGGTGTAATTTCACCCCAAGAGTGGCGCGATGGTCGCACTCAAATTAAGGCCATTATCGAAAAGCCCGGTGCTGGTCAGGCGCCTTCAGATTTTGGTGTCATCGGTCGATATGTATTACCGGCTTCTATTTTCGATATATTAAGAACCACCCCAATAGACGCCAAAGGTGAAATTCAATTAACAGATGCCATTAAAGAGTTGATAAATACCAGTGGTGTACAAGCGGTACAGTTAGAGGGTGAGCGTTTTGATTGTGGTCACCATGAAGGTTTTGTAATGGCCAATTTACATGTGGCCATGCAGCAACCAAAATTACGTCAGAAGATACTTAATTATTTAAAATGATTGGGTGTAAACGCCTGGGGCAACAGTTCTTCAATACGATAACTGCTTAAAGAATGGTCCGAATTAATTAGGTGGATGCGGGTTTGGGCATTGCTGTGTTCAGCGATAACTTGGCGACAGGCTCCGCACGGTGGGCAGGGGTTGTTTTTATCTGCTTGTATAACGATGTCTTTAATAAACCGACCACCACTTAGTATCATGGCTGCCACTGCAGCTTGTTCGGCGCAACAACCAATAGGGTAGGCAGAATTTTCCACATTGCAACCACTGTGTAGCGTGTTGTTTTCATCCAATAAAGCGGCACCCACTCGAAAATTTGAGTAGGGCGCATAGGCCTTTTGGTAGGCGGATGAACTCGCCGCCACTAATGCTGTTAAGTTGGTTTTGGTCATCAAACTTTCGGCAAATAATAAATAGCTGGCAAATGCCGCAATTTTTCTTCTAGATCCATTCCATAGCCAAATATATAATGATCATCAATATTCAGTGCCACATATTCAGGTTGGTAATCTGCATAACCTCGATCATGTTTCTTGTATACCAATACCACAGATTTCACTGATTTTGCGCCTTTACGTAAACACCAATCATGCGCGGCTTTTAAGGTATGACCTTGGTCGTAAATATCATCACATAAAATGACGTGCTTATCTTGTAGATGAATCTCCGGTTGGTATTTCCATACCAGTTGCCCACCGGTGGTACTTTTACCGTAGCGGGAGAGTTGTAAGTAGTCCATTTCCATGTTGATAGTAAGCGATAAGCTCAATTCCGAGGCGAAAATCATACCGCCATTCATAATGGTTAAGAAAGCCACTTCTTTATCTGCATAATCGGCATTGATTTGTTGCGCTAAGCTGTGGGTTTTAGAGTCGATTTCGTCTTTTGTGACCAGCACTTGGCTGTTTTTAGGTAATATTTTCTGATACATATTAAAGTTTAGTGTTCTCAGTGCCGATGAAAGTTGGTAGAATCTTTGCACTTTAAACTCGAAGAGTTCCAAATGACAAAAAAACATCTATTCATCGTAGCGTTAATGATGCTGAATTTTATGGCGGTTGCCGACAGTATGCAAGGACAACCCGCACCCTTATTTAATTTAAAGGATCAAAATAACGACACCCACCAGTTGGCTGATTATAAAGGCCAATGGCTGGTATTGTACTTTTATCCAAAGGATGGGACCTCAGGTTGCACCATTGAGGCCAATGAGTTTAAAGATAATTACGCTAAATTACAGGCACTGAATACTGAGGTTCTGGGGATTTCTTTGGATGACGCAGAATCACATCGGCAATTTATTGCTGAGCATAATTTACCCTTTAATTTACTGGTTGATAGCGATAAGGTTATGTCACGGGCATATGGGGTTGATGGAGGGGCGGCATTTTTTAGTTATGCCAAACGACAAACTTTTATCGTTAATCCAGAAGGGCTGATAGTTAAACATTTTGAACAAGTGGATCCCAACACTCATGTCAGCGAAGTACTTACTGCATTAGATGAATTACAAGTTGATGAATCTATGGTTGGTGATTCGCAAGCTGATCCAAGCCATGAACAGCAAAAGCCGATTGTTACCGAAGAAATAGAAGCAGGCGTGGTTTATGGCGGCTCTTGGCAAATGAGTAATCAATCATTAGTGGATGTGGCAACTGCCTTAACCAGCCCAGATAATTATTTGCAAGATAAGCACGTTTATCAAGGTGAAATAACCCAAGTATGTCAAAAAATGGGCTGTTGGATGATGCTAAAGACCGGCGAACAGTTTGTCCGTGTTGATTTTAAAAATCACAGTTTTTTAATTCCCAAGGACAGCCGTGGTCAAGCTCAAGTATATGGTCAATTGGTAGTGGTTGAACACAGTCCAGAAAAAATTGCTCACTTTAAAGCCGAGGGTGCTGGCGAGATGCCTGCTAAAAGCTATGAGTTAATTGCCGATTCAGTGTTACTGCTGAATTAATGTCTTCATTCTGCCGAGTTTAGCTCGGATTATTCAAAAAGACTGCTGTAATTACGGCAGTCTTTTAATTCAATATAGGATAAAAATATGCTCGGAGTATTGGGAATTTTATTGTCTTTGGCATTGTTAATGTATTTGGCTTACCGTGGCATTAGCGTTATTATTTTAGCACCGATTTTAGCAATGTTAGCTGTGGTTTTGGCCGGAGAAGGAACCCAGCTGATGGGTATTTATACTCAGGTGTTTATGGTTCAGCTTGGTGGTTTTGCCATTAAATATTTTCCGATATTTTTATTGGGGGCTATTTTTGGAAAATTAATGGAAGATTCCGGTTCTGCCAAAGCCATCGCCCAAACATTTATTAATAAAATGGGTCAGCACCATTCCGTATTCGCTATTGTCGCTTCCTGTGGCTTGTTAACTTATGGTGGGGTGTCAGTATTTGTGGTGGCATTTGCGGTTTATCCGTTGGCGGCTGCTTTATTTAAAGAGGCTGATATGCCTAAACGGTTTATTCCGGCGGCCATTGCTTTGGGGGCATTTACCTTTAGTATGACCGCGTTGCCGGGTACTTCGCAAATTCACAATATAATTCCAACCAGTTATTTCGGTACGGATATGTACGCAGCACCCATCGTTGGATTAGTGGCTGGTTTTACAATTATGTTTACCGGGATTTGGTGGATTAAACGTCGGGTTAATATATTTAAAGAAGAAGGCTATGGTTCGCACCATAAGATGGAGCCGGTGATTGATCATGATTTAGAAAACAGTTTGCCCAATATTTGGGTGGCTTTGGTGCCGGTGGTGATTGTCGTGCTATCAAACTTTATGTTACAAAAATACGTTATTCCAAGCTGGAATACTGATTATTTAAACAGTGCTAAATTTGGATTTATCAGTCCCGACAAACTGGTTTCTATTTGGTCCATGATTATGGCGTTAATTATGGCGGTATTAGCCGTCATTACACTTAATTGGAACCGTATCCGTAATGTTAATACCAGTATGACCAAAGGTGCGATTGGTTCAATGTTACCAACCTTTAATACGGCTTCTGAAGTGGGTTACGGTGCCACCATTGCATCCTTAGCTGCTTTTACCTTGGTTAAAGAAGCGGTTATCAATATTTCTCCCAACAATCCATTGATTTCAGAAGTGGTGGCAGTGAATGTGTTGGCAGGTATCACTGGTTCTGCCTCTGGTGGTCTGACCATTGCTTTAGAAGCCCTGGGCACGACTTATGCTGAGATGGCAGTGCAATTTGGCATTAATCCTGAGTGGATGCATCGATTAGCAGCTATGGCTTCCGGTGGTTTTGATTCGTTACCACATAATGGTGCAGTGATTACCTTGTTGACTATTTGTGGTCTGACTCATAAGACTTCTTATAAAGATATTGCGATGGTGTCTTTAGCAATTCCGGTAACGGTGACGGCTTTAACGGTTGCGGTGTTGAGTATGTTGTTTGTGTAAAAAGATTTTTCTATATGGCATAAAAAAAGCGGAACATTGAGTTCCGCTTTTTTTTGTGTGTTCAGTTAGCTATTAAACTGCAACAATATTTTCGGCTTGTGGGCCTTTTTGACCTTGGGTGATGTTGAATTCAACTTGCTGGCCTTCTTTTAAAGTGCGAAAGCCGTCACCGTCGTTTGCGATTGCGCTGTAATGTGCGAACACATCTGAACCTGAAGGTTGTTGAATAAAACCAAAACCTTTTGACTCGTCAAACCACTTGACGGTACCAATTACTTTTTCTGACATAAATTTACCTTAATAATTAAAAAATATAAATGTGCTCGGGTATTCGACGGATTGCCACCCACTGGTCAATGTTTTGAAGATTAAAGCTTTGAATAGAAAAATGAAATCAGGCGAGTCTTCGAGCAAAACGAATTCTAATGCCATAAAAAACAAAAGTCAAACAGTTTTAAAATTTAATTTATCGGTGAATGGCGCGTCAAATATAGCTTTGACGTCACCATTCTTTGAGAAATTACATATTTGAATAATTAGGGCCGCCACCGCCTTCCGGGGTTGTCCAAACAATATTCTGGGAAGGGTCGTTAATATCACAGGTTTTACAATGAACGCAGTTCTGGAAGTTGATGCGGAATTTTTGCTCACCGGATTCTTCCACCACCTCAAAAACAGCCGCCGGACAATAGCGTTGAGCCGGCTCCGCCCATTTGGGTAAGTTAATTTTTATAGGGATATCTGCTTGTTTTAATTTGATGTGGCTGGGTTGGTCTTCTTCATGGTTGGTACTGGATAAAAATACCGAAGATAAGCGGTCAAATGTTATTTTGCCATCTGGTTTTGGATACTCAATGGGGGTACTTTCGGCTGCAGTTTTATAACTGGCAAAATCGGGCTGCTTTAAACGCCAGGTAAAGGGTAGTTTACCGGCGAATATATTTTGGTCGATATAGGTAAAGGCAGCACCAAAAAATGTACCCAGTTTATTGAGCGCCGGCTCAAAGTTCCGTGACTTTCTTAATTCATGATAAATATTAGAACGTTTAATTTCTTCACCATATAAGGTCAGTTCACTGTTAGGGTTGCTGGTTTCTAAGTGCTGAGCAATACTATCTGCAGCAATTAAACCGGATTTTAAGGCAGTGTGGGTGCCTTTAATTTTAACCGGATTAAGAAAACCTGCATCACAGCCGACCAATAAACCGCCGGGGAATGACAGCTTTGGTAGGGACTGAAAGCCGCCTTTATTAAGGGCTCGGGCACCATAAGAAATGCGTTTACCATTTTCGATAATTTTTTTAATAACCGGATTGAGTTTCCATTGTTGAAAGGTTTCAAAAGGACTTAAATAAGGATTTTTATAATTTAAGGCCACCACAAAGCCTAACGAGACTAGTCCGGTTGCAGAGTGATACAAAAACCCACCGCCTTCTGTGTGATTATCTAACGGCCAACCCAAAGTGTGAACCACTTCACCGGGCTCGGATAGTGATTCATCGATTTGCCAAATCTCTTTAAAGCCGAGGCCGTAATGCTGCGGGTCACAATCTTCTTCTAGATTGAACTTTTCTTTTAGTTGCTTACCTAGTGAGCCGCGGCAGCCTTCGGCAAATACCGTTTGCTTGGCATACAATTCATAACCCGGTTCGAAGCTGTCTTTAGGTTGGCCATCATGGCCAATACCCATATCACCTGTAATTACACCCTTGACCGCACCGTCTTCACCATACATTACCTCAGCTGCCGGAAACCCTGGGAAAATATTAACCCCTAAGTTTTCAGCTTGCTCACCCAACCAACGACAAAGTTGGCCCAGAGAAATAATATAGTTACCGTGGTTGCGCATGGGTTTGGGAATAAACATCCCGGGAATTTTGGTGGATTTCTCGTCGCCCCTTAAATAATAGAATGTGTCCTCTGTAACCGCTGTTTTAACCGGTGCGCCCATGTTCTTCCAATCAGGAAATAATTCACTTAATGCTTCAGTTTCAATCACCGCACCGGACATAATGTGAGCACCAATTTCAGAACCCTTTTCAACTAAGGCAATTTGCCAGTCTTTATTCTGTTCTTGTGATAATTGCGCTAAGCGACAGGCTGTTGCCAGTCCGGCTGGCCCGCCACCGACAATAACTACATCAAACTCCATGGATTCTCTGTTCATATTCTGTAACTCACAAATTTCATTATTTTTGAAAGGCCGGTCATAACAAATTTAACCGGATCAGGTAGTTCAATGCCACCGGCGGTTTTGGCATTTTCACCGTGGCGTATTTCATCCAGTCGCATTTGTTCTAAAATCGCTGTAGATTTTGGATCTGTGGCGCCAATGTCATCGAGATGTTCTTGTAAATGAGATTCAACCTGACGTTCAGTTTCAATCACAAAACCATAACTGACCGCATCACCAAAAAAAGCCGCAAAACTGCCAATGGCAAACGAGTGTATATACCAAAACAGATTAGTTTTACTGCTCGCTTCACCTAACTCGTCTAAACGTGACTGACACCAGTTTAAATGGTCATGCTCTTCAGCTGCCGCTTGCCGTAAATGGGCGTGGGTTGCCGGGTCTTTGGCCCATAATGCTTGGCCATTATAAAGCGCTTGTGCACAAACCTCACCAGTATGATTAATGCGCATTAGACCGGCAATATGTTTTTGAGTTGCCGGTGACAATTCAGGTTCTGCTTGTTGGCTTCCGGGAATAGTTGTATTAACATCGGTTTGATGGCTCATTACTTTCAAAAAACGATCAAACTCGGTCATCAGGCGATTAATCAACGGTTCGGACATAGATTTATGGCAATATTAATTAATAATGTTTAAATTTTAACATTTTAAGACATGTTTTTCGGCTTATCGGTAAATGTTTATTGAAAAATAACTAAAAACCCTTAAATTGACCCTTTTTAAATTTAATGGAAGTGATATGAGTAAAGTGCACGTTTTATGCTTAATGCTGGTCGGTGGACTGATAACGCATTCGGCAATGGCAGATGATAGTAAAGATGACGCTGGTCAATGGCATGGTGCGGGCCAATTAGGATTTTCAATGTCTTCGGGCAATTCAGATAATGAAAGTCTCACAGCCGGCTTAAGTTTAGAAAGAGAGTCTGAAAAATGGCTGAATAGTTTTAACTTAGATGTGGTTAGAGCTTCCAGTGATGGAGAAGACACGGCTGAGCGTTATACTTTTGCGACCCGAAATGGCTATAAATTAGATGAAGATGACTATATTTATAACAACACCCGTTACGATAAAGACAAATTTTCTGGTTTTGATTACACCATAACCACTTCATTTGGTTGGGGTCACCAGTTTATTGACCAAGAAGATTATAAGTTCTCCAGTGAAATTGGTGTTGGTTATAAGATTGAAGCCCTTGATATTGATCGCACCGAAAATACCGGTGCTGTCATTGTCGGAAAATTGAACTATATGCGTGCTTTAACTGAAACCATGAAACTCAGTGAGGTATTCCTTGTGGAGTCGGGTGAAGATAACACGTTTATGCAGAATGACTTGGGTGTAAAGTTTAAGGTTAATAGCCATTTTTCTGTGAAATTAGCACACCAATACCGCTATAACACCGACGTGGCACCAGGTAAAAAATCCTATGATTCATTGGTCTCTGCCAATTTGGTTTATGATTTTTAAAGCATAAAAACTTAAGCAGTGAGCTCTTAAGAGCGCTTGAATCAAAAACCCGGCTAATGGCCGGGTTTTTGTGTCTTAAGTTAAGGTAATGTCAGCGAACTTACGTTTACCTACCTGAAATACGCCTTGGGTACCTGCGGCAAACATGCGCTTAGGGTCATCAACTTTGTCACCGTCAAATTTAACAGCACCTTGATTAACCATGCGAATGGCTTCTGAAGTACTTGGGCAAAGTTCAGCGTTTTTAAGGATATGCGCAATACCCATTTCACCGGATTCAGTGGTCAAGCTTAATTTTGGAATATCATCCGGGATAGCTCCTTTTTGAAATTGGGCTTTAAAACTTGTCAAAGCATTATTGGCTGCTTCTTTGTCATGGAAGCGTTCGATAATTTCCAAGGCCAGCTCAAACTTTGCATCGCGTGGGTTTTTACCTTCTCCAACTTCGGCTTTAAGTTGCGCCAGTTCTTGATTGGTTTTAAAGCTCAATAAGTCAAAGTAACGCCACATCAATTCATCGGAAATAGACATGAATTTACCAAACATCACTTCAGGTTTCTCATCAATTCCAATGTAATTGTCTAATGATTTGGACATTTTTTGCACACCGTCTAAACCTTCCAATAAGGGGACAGTGATCACCACTTGCGGATCGAGACCAGCTTGGGCCTGTAAGTGTCTACCGACCAATAAATTAAACTTTTGATCAGTACCGCCTAATTCCACATCAGCTTGCAAGGCAATGGAGTCATAACCTTGTACCAATGGATACATAAACTCATGTATGGCAATGGATTGGCCTGATTTATAGCGTTTATTGAAATCATCACGTTCCAACATTCTGGCGACATTATATTTAGCCGATAGCTCAATCATATCAGCGGCTGTCATGTCATGAAACCATTGAGAGTTAAATGCAATGGTGGTTTTATCGCGGTCAAGAATTTTAAAAATCTGTTGTTGATAAGTTTTGGCATTATCCAGTACTTGTTCTCTGGTCAATGCTTTACGGGTAACGCTTTTACCGCTAGGGTCGCCAATCATACCGGTGAAGTCACCAATTAAAAAAATAACTTCATGGCCCAAATCTTGAAATTGGCGCATTTTATTGATAAGAACTGTATGGCCCACATGTAAATCTGGGGCCGTTGGGTCAAAACCGGCTTTTATTTTTAAGCGTTTACCGGAGGCCAGTTTTTTTTCCAACTCATCAATTTTAATCACTTCATCGGTGCCGCGACAAATTAATTCTAGGCTATCTTGTAAGTTCATGGTTAAGGTAATCGTTAAAAAGGGGTTAATTCTACAAAAATGTACCCTAATAGAGAACCATAAACTCAGCATTTGGCAATAAAATCATTTATAATCGCGTCTAAACGTCAATACCCCGGAGCGATCGTCATCAAGTCACAAGCTGTTAGAGCCAATCAGAAAAAAGAGTCTACTCGCGATGCCGCATTAACCCCCAAGACTTTTAAATACATTATGTCATTTAAGTTGTGGTTTATTGCACCATTGTTATTATTTGTGGTGATTGCGATTGCCGATATTTTATCGGTAGAAGCAGATGCAAAAGTGGAAAGCCGCCCGGTGTTTACCCAATTAGCAATTCCGACAACGCCATTGCTTAGTTTCTCAGAACAGGGTTTAGTTGGAACAGAACAATTTAAACAAGTGACCCGGCTAGTTAAAAAAGGTGAAACGCTGTCGGGAATTTTTACTGATATGGGTTTATCGCAACGGTTATTGTTAGAAATTGCTCATTTTAATGAAGACAGTGCGCAACTGACTAAAGTGATGCCTGGTAAAAGTCTACATTTTCAGTTAACCCACAGTGGTGAATTGGTGCAATTACGTTATCAATTATCTGAATTTAAAGAATTACTTATTAACTATGACATGGGACAGATTTCAACTGAACTATTGACCCAAGAACAACAAGTTCATTTGGTCAGTACTCATGGTGAAATTTCACATTCTTTATTTGCCGCCGGTAAAACGGCTGGATTAAGCGATAAGATGGTCATGGATTTGGCCAATATATTTAGTTGGGATATTGATTTTGTTTTGGAGATTCGCGCTGGTGATCGCTTTAGTGTAATTTATGAAAAGGTTTACAAAGAAGGTAACTATTTGGCTGATGGGCGAATTTTAGCTGCCAGTTTTAGTAATCAAGATCGCTATTATGAAGCAGTCCTCTATGATGACGGTTCTGGCGAAGCACAATACTATGCACCGGACGGTCGCAGTATGAAGAAGGCCTTTTTACGGGCGCCGCTTAACTTTTCATACATCAGCTCCAATTTTAACCCCAAGCGATTGCATCCGGTAACCAAACGGGTTAAAGCCCATCGTGGTATTGATTACAGCGCCCCAACCGGAACCCCCGTTTATGCCGCCGGTAGTGGCCGAGTTACGCGTTCAGCTTATAACAAATATAACGGACACCATGTCTTTATCCAGCATCCTAATGGCATTATTACTAAGTATTTACATTTTAGTAAACGTGCGGTGAAAGAGGGGCAACGGGTTAAACAGAAACAGGTTATTGGTTATGTTGGTGCTACCGGTTTAGCCACAGGGCCACATTTGCATTATGAGTTTGTTTATAATGGCGTGCACCGAAACCCACGTACGGTAGAATTACCGAAATCTGCTCCATTGGCCAAAGATAAGTTACCAGACTTCCTCAATTACGCCAGCCCCATGCTTGGCCAGCTAACAAACATCAATAGCGGTCTGATTGCTTCGATCGAGTGAAAACTCTGGGTTTAATGTCTGGCACTTCTGCTGACGGCATTGATATAGTGTTGTTGAACGATGAGCCGCTGGAATTATTAGCGCAGAGCTTTTACCCTTTTAAAGAAAATCTAAAAAAAATGGTGTTAGAAGCCATACAAGGCATACCAATAACGGCTTTGGCTTGGGCTGAACTGGATGCCGCCTTAGGGGCAGCATACAGTGAAGCTGTTGAGCACTTTCTGAGCCATAAGAATATAGATAAAAATACCATTGCAGCCATTGGTTTACACGGTCAAACTGTGGCACATAATCCACAATTCACACCCGCAAACACCTTTCAACTGGGGCATCCTTCTTGGTTAGCTGCTGAATCGGGTGTTCCTGTCATTGCTGACTTTCGTTCTATGGATATGGCTTACGGTGGCCAGGGTGCACCGTTAGCACCAGCATTGCATCGACAAATATTCAAGCCGCAAACCGCAGTTTTAAATTTAGGCGGGATTGCCAATTTGACCATTATTAATAATGACCAAGTTGTGGGTTTTGATGTAGGGCCGGCCAACTGTCTGATGGATGAGTGGATTCATAGGCATAAAGGTAAAGACTTCGATGAACATGGTGGCTGGGCAGCAACCGGTAAAGTTAACCAGTCATTATTAGATGTGATGTTAAGTGAACCTTACTTTCAACAAACAATCCCTAAAAGTACCGGTCGTGAATTGTTTAATCAATCCTGGTTAGAAGGTTTTTTGGTCAATCAAAATTTGGCGCCTGAGGATGTTCAGCGCACATTATTGGAGCTGCTCATACAAACCGTCAAACAAGACTTCGATTTACATGGTCAAAACACACAGCAATTAATTGTTGTCGGCGGCGGGGTGCATAATCATTTCTTATTGCAATGTCTTAGTGACGCTATATCATGTAATGTGCAAAGTAGCGCCGATTATGGCATTAATCCGGATTATGTTGAGGCCATGTTGATGGCCTGGTTAGCTGCCCGTCATGTACAACAGAAAAAGACTGATATGCGATTAATAACGGGTTGTCGTGTGCCCTTAATTTATGGGATTTGTTATGCGCCGGCTTAAGTAAGCTAATTACTCAGTAATAACGACAATGGCGGTGATGTTATCGGAGCCACCATTTTCTAAAGCCAAGATAATAAGCTGATCACATATTTCTTTTGCTTCTAGGTTTTTATTTAAAATTTTCTCAATATTTACATCATCCACTTCTTCGGTAAGTCCGTCACTGCAAATCAGGTATTTATCTCCGGACTGGAGATCGCCGCTAATCGCTGCAATGACCAATTCACTGTTATCGGTTACTCCGAGAGCTTGAGTAACTACATTTCGGTGCGGATGACTGCGAGCTTGTTCGGTGGTAATCAGTTGTTGATCAACCAATTCTTGAACGTATGAATGATCAGAGCTGATGGCAGTTAATTTATTATTACGAAGACGGTATATTCTTGAATCACCAACCCAAGCACACTGGAATTCATGTTCCATGAGCTGCATAATGGCCACTGTTGTACCCATTGGTAACTGGCTTTCTTTCTCTAAGGAACTGGCGATGATGGCTTCATTGGCATCATAAATGGCTTGTTGAACGGACTTATTAGCAGCTAAACCGTCAAGAATATAATCTCGCGCTAATGCGCTTGCTATCTCTCCATGGTCATGGCCACCCATACCATCAGCCACTAAAAATGCGCTTTGTTCATGATTGATACCGTAGGTATCTTCATTGTGGCTACGTTTAATGCCTGCGTGACTGTTATGGGCCAATTTATAATTCATTTATTTATTATATTTTTGTTTAATCTCAGGATGCTTAAAATAGTATATTTGCTTACGCTATTTAACAAGTCAAACAATTGTTTAAAACGCTGATTATACGTAAATATGACTACCAGGTCACAAAATCGTTAACTACCTATTATTAATAACGAGAAAAAATCGTCTTTAATGACACATTTTTTAATCTCATATTTTGTGTTATTGCATTTGACTAAAAGTCTTTATTAAAAACTGCTAACGGTTAAGTTTTATTATTACCTTCTTTCTGAATTTGCCAACTCATTAAGAGCCGATAAATGGTAATGTTTTCTACATAGGTGCGTGCGGTTCGGCCATTAGCGGTACCATACTGTAAATTATGGGCTATTTTTGGGTTATTAAGTTGCGGTAAAAACAATTTTACATCATTCCAAAGGTCAGGATTTTTGCCGTTTCGTTGGGTCAAAATACGTGCATCTTCTAAATGACCATAACCGACGTTATAGGCAGCTAAAGCAAATTTTGTTCGATCGGGATCCAGTATACGATCCGGTAGTTTTTCTTTCATTTTGCGAAAATACATTATACCACCGCGTAAACTTTGAATCGGATCGGTACGATCTGAGATATTAAGCTCATTAGCGGTGGATTGGGTCAGCATCATTAATCCCTGAACACCGGTGATAGAGGTGGCGTCGATTTCCCAATGAGATTCTTGATAAGTCATGGCGGCTAACAGCATGGGGTCGAAATCCATGGCTTCGGCAACATCATAAATCCATTGTGAAACCTGCGGCCATTTGGTTTTAAGCTTTTCAAAAAAAGTGACGGTATTGGCACTATCAATTTCAGGAATATATTGTACCAATTCGTTCTTATAACGCGCTAATAAGCCCTTAGATTCCGCTTTGACTATAAACTGATTTATGTTTTTGAGTAAATCGTCAGCTTGGTTTAACCGGGCCATAAAGGCGACTTTTTGATTGTCAGAAATTTGTATGGGTGTGTAGAGTCCCGGAATGAAGTTTTGATATATTGAAATAATTTCACTGTCACCCAGAGTGAAATCAATGGCTTTTGAATTAACTTGGTTTATAAGTTCGAATAAAGATTTATCATAGATAATATTGATATTGCCTTCATTGGGGTAATTAAACAGATTTAAGTAGTTCATATAACTACTGTCAGCCAATAACGCACCACGGGCATCAGCTAACTCTAATAGGCTTTCAATGGAGCGGTAGCCAAAATGTGTTACGACAGATACAGACGTGTTTCCTATGGGTTGACTGAATTTAAAATCTTCCAGGCGATTTGGGGTAATCGTTAAATGTCCACCGGCCAAGTCAACAACACCGGCGGATAAATCACTAAATAAGGTTTTGTTATTGGTATAAACCCGGGGTTCAAGTTTGATTCCATTATTATCGCAGAAGCTTTTTAGTAATTGATATTCATATCCGATGGTATTTTCGTTGTTTTTAAAGTAAGAAAGCAGGGAAACCTGTGTGCCATAGCGTAACGTGCCACGAAGCTGGACCAGTTGCCATTGGCTATAAGCAAGCCAGGGACTGGTGAAAAGCCACCAAATAAAAAGTGTCCACAAAAACCGGCTGTATTTTTTATGCGGTAAAATATTTATGTTGATACTCTAAATTTCGGCATAAGACTGTGATAACCGTATCGCTGTGTATTAAACGAGAACCATGATAATTAAGGCTGTTTGTAATTGCTTGTAACCGGTGTTCAACAGTAGCTCACTTAGTTAACTTATCCTCATCATAAAACCATGATAAGATGCAAAAGTCAATATGATGTGTTCACAAGTCGTTGCTATGACTTGATAAAGTAGAGTTATAATTTAAGCACAGGAGTTTGTATGAGTTTAGTTACTACCCCTATTTCAGTGGGAGAATTACTGGATAAAGTGACCATTTTAGAAATTAAATCGAGCAAAATAAAGGCGGCTGATAAGCTGAAAAACATTAACCATGAATTGAACTTGTTGAACGCTATTTGTGAGCAAGCAGGTTTTCTAAATGATGAAGTTAAAGCCCAAAAAGAGGCCTTAAAGCAAGTTAATCTTAAATTATGGAAAATTGAGGATGATATTCGTATTATGGAAAAAAATCGGCAGTTTGATGATGGTTTTATCCAATTGGCGCGAAGTGTTTATTTTCAAAATGACGACCGAGCAAATATTAAAAAGCAAATTAATTTAATGACCGGTTCTGAATTGATTGAAGAAAAATCTTATCAGGATTATAGCTAATAAAATCAAATTCAACGTAATAATAGGTCGTAGTGAGTTGTAAATAATGTCTTTATCACTTTTCAGCTAATTTAGCTTCCCTTATAATCAAGTTATGTTGTTAATGTAACACGAATTCAGTCGAGTACATATTTATAGGGGAAGCTTAAATGCAAGGAGAAAACAAACGCAACGAGGAAGATGTTATTGTCTTGGGCTTAATGGCAATTTACATTCTAGCAGTCAGTTCGTTTGCTGTTATCCGATTATGGCGCGCTGAATATATGATGGTCATGCTGGATGCCGTTTTGGTATTCGCGGGTGTTCTGGTTTTAATTTATACTTTATACAGTCGTAATACCCGATTAGGCAGTTACTTTGTGGCTGTTTTAGCTATCATTGGCACTGTTTTAACAGTGACCTTCAGCGGTGTTGATCAGATTTTTTGGGCTTTCCCTGCAGTGGCGTTGCTATTTTATTTATTACCTCCCATGCATGCAGCTATTTTATGGTTAGTTGGTGCTGGCTTTATTGTCTGGCAAATTTTTAGTCAGCCGCTAATTATTTTACTGAATATTTTATTTACCTTGTTGGTAACCAGTTTATTTTGTTTACTATTTTCGTTGAAAATGCGTAAACAAAATATTAACTTAAAGAAAATGGCCCGCCGAGATGTGATGACCAAACTTCATAATCGCCGTGCGTTTATTGAGGATTTGCAACTCGTTAAAGGTGATTCTGAAAATATTACAGCCATTGTTATTGATCTCGATAATTTTAAAAATGTAAATGACCGTTGGGGACACTCAAAAGGTGACGATGTGTTATTTGAATCGGCCAGAAGTTTGTCAGAGTTGATAGAACAGCCAAATCATCTGTACCGTATTGGTGGTGATGAATTTGTGGTTATAACCAGAGACATGGATTGGCAAGAGGTTTGCGAATTTTCCCAATTTATCCATAAAAAATTCAAACAAAGTGCTGTCAGTCGCGAGCATAACATTACACTGTCAATGGCCGTTGGTAGTCGCCACAATAATGAAACCCTAAATCAGTGGCTAAATCGATTGGATACGGCTTTATATGAGGCCAAGAAGAAAGGCCGAAATCAAGTGGTATTCAGGGCCGAATAATCAATGACTAAACAGGGTCATATTCAAATTTTTTATAGCGCACGCGTTGAAAAACTGGTTGATGCGTTTAACCAAGACATTAAAGTTCATTATCAGCAGTATCAAGATCCACTCAAACCACTAAAGGTTATTGTCCCCAATGGTCATATTCAAAAATACCTCAATTTACGCTTAACTGAGCTCAATGGTATTTCTGCCAATATGGAGTTTCCGTTTTTGGAAACAGGTCTGTTTGAGGCCTTATTATCTTTAAGTCCGGGAAATGAGAAACAACACTTATTATCCATTGGTGATGTCGAGTTAGCGATTTTAGGTTTTTTATGTGACCAAGATAATCAAGATAATGCACTGCTTTCGCCTTTATATAACTATTTACAAAGCCATCAAAATACATCTTTAACTGCACAAAAAAGATGGCAACTGGCACAGCAGCTGGCATTATTATTTATCGATTATGAGTTGTCGCGTCCGGAAATGATTAATGCTTGGCTCTCTGGGCATTTATTCTTTGCTAATAGCAAGAATGAACGGCTTAAGCAAATTGAAACTGCGCAAAGCACCATTTACACCGCATTATTAAACAATTCAAGCGACAAAGTGACCTTAAGTGGGTTGCTACAAAACATTGATTTAGACCAGCCTGCTGAATCTCAGCCGGTATTTTTATTTGTGCCATCACGATTAAGCCCGCTACACAGACGCATTATCATTTTATTGGCCCGCCATTATCCAGTGCATATTTACCACCTCAATGTCTGCCGTGAATTTTGGCAAGACCTGGAAACCGATGCAGAGATCAATTGGCGCAAAAAAATAGCGCAGCTTGATCTGACCGCCACCGATAGTGAAGGGCGCTTAGTTAATTCTGAGCAAAAAGTGGACGCCGATAATCTCAGCGGTGAAACATTTTTTAATTTACAACAGTCTTTAGATGAATTTGAAAATCCACTATTAAAAGCTTGGGGCAAGCCCGGACGGGAGACCTTGCGGTTATTGAGTGACTTGGAAAATGATGCCATTCATGCCGGCATGGCTTATCATGATAACTTGTTAGATGAATGTTTGGATGAGCCCATTAAGCCACCACAGTGCACCTTGCGGGCTTTGCAGCAAGGCATACTAAATCGCATTCCCCGCATAACAAGTGATGGCAGTCTTGAACACTTATCAAACACGGTACTGGTTTCATCCGCACCTTCCATAGAGGTTGAAGTAAGCCAAGTTTATAACAGCATTCTTTATGAGCTAAAACAAGAACCAACGCTTAAATTGACTGACATTGTTGTGTTGGTCACCGATATGTCGACCTATCGGTATATTATTGAGCAGGTTTTTGATCGATTGAACCGACATGTAATCAGTCCTTTACGTTACAGTATCAGTGATTCCAATGCCGGCGAAGAAAGTTTATATGCCCGCGCCATAACCCAATTACTGGAAATAATTGAAACAGATTTTATCCGCGACGAGGTGTTTGCCTTTTTGGCCAATCCCTGTGTGATGACTGCCATGGCGAGTCACCAAAAAGAAGTTGAAGCTTGGTTGCAGACAGCGGTCGATCTGGGCATTTTTCGGGGTTACCAACAACTTTATGACAGTCAGGATGAAGACATCAGTCAGCTCTATACCTGGCGACAAGGTTTACAGCGCTTGCACCGATCTTTGGTGCAATCAACGGCTGATAAGAGCGCATTAAACAGCCATGAAGTAGGGCGCTTGTCCGTCATTATGCGACAATTGAATGCACTTAAATCACAACTCAAACAGTCGCAAACGGCCAGCCAATGGCAGCAATCATTGCAGCATTTATTTGATACCTTTATCGCGGTCCCTGAGGATTACCCGCAAGAACAAGCGGTGGCATTGGCAGTGACACAACAATTACAACAATTGACTGACAGCCAACCACAATTAATTCTGGATTATGATGATATCAAGCAATATTTATTAGCCCGTGTTGCTGACATCAGTGCCGGTCGTGGCCGTTATTTATCAGGTGGTATTGTTTGTGCCGCCTTACAGCCGATGCGACCTGTGCCTTTTAAAATAAGCTATATTTTGGGCTTGGGTGAATCCAAGTTTCCCGGCCAAGTTCGCCACAACACCTTGGATTTAGCCGCTTATTCACGCCGTATTGGCGATATTGATCAAGTCGAAAATAACAAATACCTGTTTTTAGAAACCGTCATGAGTAGCCGAGATAAGCTGTTTTTATCTTATGTGGGACGTGATGAGCAGTCAGGTGACAAATTAGCACCGAGTGTGGTGGTGAATGATGTAATGGACTGGCTCAAGCAACACAGCAACAATCAATTACAAGCTTTGCAACTGCCTTTATCTGCTGCCGATAACTTTAAGCAACAATTTAATAAAGACCACCGCTCGATGTATCAAAACCATCGATTTACTGACTATCTACTGTATCGACAACAAACCAATGATAACCAGAGCTGGGATGAGACTGACCTCCGCTTGCAATATGCCGGCCAAAAATCCGAACTGAATCAATTTAATACAATTTTTAATAATCAAGCGCCAAAAGAGACTGACATCCGTATTCCAGAGTTAGAGCAGCCCATTCATCTGAACATAAGTGATTTAAGTGATTACCTCATAAATCCCACAGAAACAATCTTTGCTCAACAAGGTGGTATCCTACAACGGATTGAAGACACCGAATTATTAAGCGATGAACCCATTAAAATAAACCCATTGGATAAACATAAATTATTTAACCAAGCGATAGAGTCAGATTTAAAGTTTCGGACAGGTAAAGTAAGCGGCTCAGAAACGGTTAGCGATAAGGATTTAGCCACTCTTTTAGACCATGAATATAACCACTATTTACAGCAAAGCAGGGTGCCGATTAAGTTATTTGCCTCTATTGAACCTCTAAAGGAGATTCGGGAAAATGAAAAATATCAGTCACTTAAGGAGAAAATTGAAAGTGATCAGTTGATACCTTGGTTGGGTCAATTACTGATCGGCCAATCTTATAACCAACAAGATGTTTGCCACAAGTTAGCGGCCACTGAAATTATTTCCACGAATAACAGACAGATCTATTTATCCGCATCCATCAGTCATTTACTCAATAATCACAACCAACAGATTGCCGGCCAAGTGATTATCAGAGCCGGGAAACACAACAAAAACAAGCACCTTGAACTGATGACCAAGGCATTTTTAGAATGGTGTTTGCTGTGTTTGCATAATGACCTAAAGCTCGCTGAAGATTACCAGGTTTGGCTGGTTTTTCAGGATAAAGTTGAGATCTTAACTTTAAAGCGTTATTTGCTTGATATCAAAATAATAAGGGATTATCTAAGCCGACTGAGTCATGATTATAGCAACCAGGATAACCGTTATTTACCCTTAAGTTTATATACTGACTTATCATTTAAGTTTGCCAAAAAAGATTCAGACGCACCGTCAATGGCTTATCCGTTTAAAACGCAGTTTTATTTTGCTTACCAAGATTTACCACCTTATTTGTTAGATCAGTTAAGACAAAATTATCAGCAGACTTTAGACCGGGCCGGCGAAGTGAATCAATCTTTTGGTGATAAGAAAACCATTGCTTACAACGAAATTAAATCCATTCTTTCCTACCCAGCTACTAACGATGTGCTGAGCGATTATAAAGATCGCTTTATGCTGTTTTTTGCGCTGTTAGAACAGGTTGATATCAGGGATTTATTATGAGTAATGAATTTAAAGTTATTGATGGTGCTGCGGAAATTGACTTAACCCGACACGCCGTTATCGAGGCCTCTGCCGGTACCGGTAAAACCTATACCATGGTTGAATTGGTATTACGATTAATGGGTGATGAGGAAGCCGGTTTGACGTTGGATAAAATACTGCTGACCACCTTTACCGACAATGCCGCCAATGAATTAAAAACCCGTATTCGCACAGAATTAAAAGATCGTATAAATAAAGGCGACTTAACTGAGGTGATTGAAAATCGCTTTAAGCAAGCCGTTCAAAGCATTGAATCAGCGCCTATTTATACCATTCACGGTTTTTGCCAACGGATGGCCAGCGAGTTCGCCTTTGAATCCGGTGAAGTTTTTGATAAGGATCTGGTGGATGGTGACAGTGTTCTAGAAGCACGCTTTAATGTCTTTATCCGAACCTGGCCGGCCAATGAGGTCGTTAAATCCGCTTTTCAAGATTATTTAGCCGCAGATGACAGCAATAACTTAGCCCGTTTAAAGAAAACGGTGTTGCAATTGGCGGGGCAATCGAATCCTGATTTTGATCTGATATTCCCTCCGGAGCCGGAACCACTACCTTGTTTGGAAAGTTTCACATTAAGGGCAGAACTGGACACCTTAGAAGCTGAATTTATGCAATTGCATACCAATAAGGGCGGTGCGCCAAATGCCTACATGGTTAAAAATTGGCAGAAGAGTGTAAAACCTCTGCTGGAAAGATTGGCTGATGACAGTTCAAATAATGAACAAAAATATGATTATTTGAATCAACTGGTGGCAGATAAATTGACTAAAAAAAGCCCCTTTGAGCACTTCTTTTTAAGTGCACCACAAGCTTTCAATGACGATAACTGGGAAAAGAATAAAGTCAAATTTCCAGTTATTTGTGAGCAATTAGAGCGTGTGTTCGCTTTATTAACACAGATACAAGCGAAACAGTACTTCCGCCAATGCGCCATCATCAAACACTGTTTATCTTATTTAGATACCGATGTATCACACTATTTAGAACAACAGGGGCAGGTAACTTACGACCACATCATTCGCCAGTTATTTAACCTTTTACAGCGTGAGCGCACATCTGAATCGGCCTTGCTGACCGAGGCCATACGCCGTAAATTCTCAGTGGTTATGATTGATGAGTTCCAAGATACTGATCCCTATCAATGGCATATATTCAAATGGTTATTTTTGGCGCAAGACCCAAGTGAACATCGCTTGTGGGTGATCGGTGACCCGAAACAATCTATTTATGGTTTTCGTGGTGCGGATGTCAGCACCTATATGAATGCCCGTGAGGTGATGCAACAAACCGGCGCCTTAAGTTATCGTTTAAATACCAATTACCGCAGCATCCCAGCATTAGTTACCGGGTTTAATCATTTTTTTAGTGTTGTGAAAGATCCGGATAGCCCGGCTTATTGGTATCCTGAGGATAGCATTAAGGTAGAGGCCGCAAATCGTGACAAAATCCCCGAATTACCACGGCTTGAACAAGATAACTCCGGTTTGGCCGCTTTTAACTATATACCCTTAGATGTTGAAAACAAAGCAGATTCGCGGCGTACCGAACTGGCCGACCAAATTGCTGAGACCATCCAAGAGCGATTGGTTGGCCGATTAAAAATATCTTTAAAAAACAAATCTAAGTTATTGAATTATGATGACATATGTATTCTGGTAAAAGCCAATCAGGACAGTATTATCATTAAAAAAGCCTGCCAGGCTTTGGACATTCCGGTCAGTATTCAACGCAGTAAGGGCCTTTATCAACAGCCGGAAGCGATTCAATTTGAGGTACTACTCAGTGCCTTACACCAACCACACAATTCTGGTCGGGTTCACAATGCCTTAAGTGGTGTGTTTTTTGCCAGCGCTTATAGTAATCCGAACAAGCTGTCCGACTCTGCACAGCAGCAGATCAATCAAGACTGGTTACAACTATTACAATGGGCTAAGTCGGGTGAATGGGTGGCGGTGTTTGATTGGCTCATTGATGGTAGCGGTACCCGTTTACGCGCGGCAAAAGAGGGTGATAATCGTCGCTTGGCTAATTTGACAAAAATAGCCAACACCCTCTGTCGTTATGGTTTGCAACATAATGCCGGTACCGCTGAATTACTGCGGTTTTATAAGAAACTGCGTCTGACAGCAGTTGAACGTGACGAGGATGATCAAAATCAAGACACTGATCAACAAGCAGTTAAAGTTATGACCATGCATGGGGCCAAAGGCTTGGAGTTTCCGGTGGTGTTTTTATTTGATGGTTTAACAGGGCCGAGTAACACCAGGCCCTACCATAAATTCTATGACATAGACTTACAGGCAACTGTGTATGATGTCAGCAAACAATCGGCAGCGTTGCAAAAAGCCGCTTTTCGGAATGATTTTAAGCAGCTTTATTATGTGGCCATGACCCGTGCCATATTTAAACTGTTTGTGCCCTATATGGTCATTGACGGCAAAAGTATATCCGATGACTATACCCAGCTCATGATCACGAATATCGATGCCTGCATAAAATCTGACGTCGCGCTTGAAAGTAAACCACTTAACTTGGCTCTGGCATCGCCCCCGGGTACACAACTGTTGGCATCGCCGGCACCTAAACCGGCCATTATAAAGTTTTCTCTGCCACCTAATAATTTATCCACTCGCAGCCGCTTTATGCATTCTTTTTCATCCTTGAGTCAACAGCTGGTTAGCCATAGCGCATGGCCTGAAATTCGTCGTTATGGCGAATTAGATAAACCGGCCGATGAACCGGTTAATGACGAAGCCTTTCTTAACGAAGTGCCACTAATTCCGGGCGGTGTCACCACCGGTCACGTACTGCATGGTGTTTTTGAAAATGTCGATTTTGAACAAGTGATTAGGCATGACAGCTTACAATCTATGTGGACAGATTCGACCATTATGGCGGTGGTGGATGAGCAAATGCAGCAGTTTAAATTGCTTAACCAGCGGCTGGCAGCAGCCCATGCCGAACGTACTCTGGCCATTGATTATAGACAGCAAATGGCTGCCTGGATTTGGCATACTTTAAGAAAGCCATTACCCATACTGAATGGTCAAAGTCTTGGCATGATTAAACCTGAAGATCGACGCCATGAAATGGCTTTTCACTGGCTACATCAGGAACAATCACTGACCGGTTATATCGATTTACTGTTTCGCATCACTAATCAGGAAGGGGGTAATGATTATTATATTTTGGATTGGAAGAGTAATATTAATGCCGCCGGCTATGCCCCCGAGGTATTAGCAGATACGGTTATGCAACAACATCATTATGATCTGCAGTTTCATATTTATGCTGCGGCTGTGGATGATTGGTTTCGGCATTTGGGCCTGACCAATGCCCGTCTAAAGGGTGCTATCTATGCATTTTCACGGGGTATTAACTGCGAATCGGATGATCAACGGGGTATTTATTACCATGAATTCTCTGATTTAGCACAACAAAACAGTCGTACCAAACAGCAGATACTTGAATTGACGGGGGCCTGACAGGATGAGTCTATTTGATATCAATGAACATTTTTTACAGCAGCGATTTCCCGGCCTTGAACTGGATTATGGCTTGCTTGTGGAGACACTTAATTTAGACTTGGCCCATCTGCAATTACTCGGTGATTGTTATCAAAACTGGCATAAATTTGATTTACCGGCACAATTTTGGCTCTATATGTTGTTATTGGTCGATGAAATTAATCGTGGTTCTTCTTGTGTTGATATGTCATCGAGTCGGTTTCAGCAGCAGCAAAAGCGGTTAAATTTAGTCGATTTTACCGATTTAAATGTGTCCATTGAGCAACTGACATTGGCCGATATGCCGGTCATTGTTCATCATCGACAATTTTTATTTTTTGAGAAATACCACCACGCTGAGCAAACCTTATACCGCCAAATTGAAGCGCTGATTAACGACTATCAGGGCAATCAGTATGATAAAGCAGCCATTCAAGCGGTGCTCAAGCCGGTATTTAATTCATTAAATTATCCGCTTAACCAAGAACAGATTCAGGCGGTGATAACCGCTTTACTTAAACCATTCAGCTTGGTATCCGGTGGTCCGGGAACGGGCAAAACCACCATGGTGGCCTCTTTGTTGCGTTGTTTAAACGCTTTGGGCGTGCCGGTACAGGATATGGCCTTAGCCGCACCCACTGGGCGAGCGGCTTATCGAATGACAGCATCATTGCAATTTGGTTTAAATCAAGGGCTCAATAACGACGTCATCGAACAACAACAAACCTTAGCCCAATTGGAAGCCCAAACCATTCATCGACTGATTGGTAAAAGTAACCGTTTTAACCGTGACAATCGATATCATCAGAATCATAAATTACCTTTTAAAGTGATTATCATCGACGAGGTTTCGATGGTGGATTTACAGCTTATGACCGAGCTATTGGCGGCGGTAGACAGTCAAAGCCGTTTAATCCTGGTGGGTGATCAATTTCAATTGCCGTCAGTGGAATCAGGTGCGGTGTTGGCAGATTTAATGCCACCGGTCACCGGTACTCTGCCGTTAAGCCCGGGCTTTGCGGACATGTTGTCAGAAATTATGGCGCCTTTCGTTGATTCAACAGAACCCTTGTTAAGCGCAATAGATAACAAACATCAGGGTTTATTGATAGATAGCTGTACGGTATTAAAACAATCACACCGCAGTATCGCGAGCATTCAAAATATCAGCGAATGTGTCCGAGTGGGTGATGCCGCCGGTTTTTTTAAACACCCTGATTTGATGACCATGAAACGAGCTGAGCAAACTGAATTACAACAAACTGAAGGTGTTCTTTGGTTATCGGAAACAGCCGATAAAACAGCCGGTTTGGAAGCCATTTGGCATTGGTTTAGTCACCACCTTAATCTTCAGACATACAAAAACACATTAGAAAATTGTCAGGGTTATGATGATCAGAACATCAAATCGCAGCAAGCAAACCTAGACCGATTGTTTCAACACATAAATAACCAACAAATCCTTACTTTGGTTAATCAGGGTTTTTCTGGGCAGCAATTGATTAACCGATATATTTGTCAGCAAATTAAGCAGCAATGGCAACTTGATATAAAGCAAAACCATTTTCACGGCCAAGCGGTGACGATGCGTCACAATGATTATGATAAGCAGTTGTTTAATGGTGATGTCGGGCTGTTGTTACAATCCGCTGACGGCTGGCGAGCCGTATTTCCAAGTAGTGCCGGTTATCGATCCTTTGCCTTGCCTTTATTACCTGATTTAGCCACGGCCTTTGCCATCACAGTTCATAAAAGCCAGGGCTCTGAGTATCAGCATGTATTAATGCCATTACCCAGTGATATCAATAATCGTTTATTGACGCGTGAAATTATATACACCGGCATGACACGGGCTAAATCGTCAATACTTATTTATGGTAACCAAGCGGTATTAAGTAAGGCCATTGGAAACCACAGTGAACGCCAAAGTGGTTTGCAATTCTGGTGAATGGAATTTACAATTTTGCTTTCGTTAAATACAATTCAATCATATGCAAAAAGTCAGAGGTGTCGGTGGTTTATTTTTTAAATGCAATAATCCGGAAAAATTAGCCAGCTGGTATAAAGAAAACCTGGGTTTTGAATTAGAAGCGCCTTTTTGTGCGACTTTTGAGCCACAAAATGCTCAGGAAACAGACAAAACGGTTTGGGGCGCGTTTAAAAATGAATCTGATTACTTTGCGCCATCGAGACAACGCTTTATGTTTAATTTCATTGTCGATGATGTACCTGCCATGTTAGACCAGGTAATCCAAGCCGGAGCGCGTCAAGTGGGGGAGATTCAAGCCGAAGATTATGGTGACTTTGGCTGGTTTATCGATCCTGAAGGTTTTAAGGTTGAACTTTGGTCACCAAAAGAATTTCCTACACAAACATGAAATCACTCAGTGACATTCGAATCCGTTTTATCGGTGCCGGCAACATGGCTTCCAGCTTAATTGGCGGCTTATTACAAAAGGGCTTAACCACCGGTCAGATTTCAGCCACCAATCCCAGCTATAACCAGCGAGAAACCATTCGTAAGCAACATAAAATCCAAGTTTATGATGACAATAATGCTCATTTTGGATGGCCTGATGTGGTGGTGATGGCGGTTAAACCACAAGTAATGAAAACTGCATTGGTGGAAATTCGAGACAACATTCATAACAGTAATCCAGTGGTGGTATCGGTTGCTGCCGGTATTACCACCCAACAAATGCTTGACTGGCTTCAAAAACCAACAGCCATAGTTCGCACCATGCCCAATACGCCGGCGGCCATCGGTCAAGGTGCCATTGGTATGTATGCCAATCAACACGTAACAGCATCACAACGCTCAATGTGTGAACAAATGATGGATGCGGTGGGTACCTCGGTGTGGGTTACCGAAGAAACCGATATGGATATTGTTACGGCCTTATCAGGCAGTGGGCCGGCTTACTTTTTCACTTTTATCAAAGCCTTACAAACCGCAGCAGAAGAACTCGGATTGTCACCGGCCAATGCCGCTTTACTGACACAGCAGACTGCGGTTGGCGCGGCTTTACTGGCCGAACGCAGTGATTTATCCATGACTGAATTAATTGATCAAGTGACGTCACCGCAAGGTACCACCCATGCGGCTTTAACACAGTTACAAGCGGCCAATTTTGATGCCATTGTTAAACAAGCAGTGGTGGCAGCCACCCAACGATCAGCAGAGCTATCTGCTGATAGCGATTAAAAACTGATAAGTAAGCTGGGGAAAGTCCTCAGCTTGTTTTATAATGGTTGATTGTTGTTAAAAAAATATGGCATATCAATGCAAAAAACTCCGCTTGGGTTTCAAGGACCCAGCAATCAACTCAGTCGTTTATTTTCTGAAATACAGATCTACAAAGCCTGTCAGCTGATACTTGCTGGAGCTATTGATGACTGGCAAAAGCCCGGTAATACCGGTATCAGCCGTGCGGTCATCTCTGCGGCCGTTGGTGCCACAAAAACTCATCAGGTTAAACTTCATTGGCCTTTGTCTCGTACTGATCATCATGAATTGCCCGGTAATTGTGACTGTGATGAGCCGAAGCCTTGTGTGCATATAGCCGCCTTGGCATTACTTAATCGCAGTCGTTTAAGCCGTTTACAACCGTTTACCCATCAGGTCAAAGCACTACAAAACGTCAACCAAACATTCACCGCTTGGATGCAAAAACAAGACTATGATCCGTTTCCGGCGATGGCGCGCCATCGGGTGGTTTATTTGTTGGATGAGAGTAAAGATCCCGCGGGTTTTACAGTGACTTTACATAAAGCCTATCTGAGCCAAGATGAGCGCTATACCATTAAAGAGCCGCTTGATAACAGTTTACTATGGAAAAAGAAACGGCCAAAATTTGTTTCTTTGGCAGATCAGCGGGTATTTTATCTGATGCAACAGGCGGGCCTGTCTGAAGCGCAAAAAGTAACCATTAAAGCCGAACGTGATAGTGAATTGTTAATGGCAGTGGTTGCCACCGGTCGTTGTTTCTGGCGTGCCAGCTACCGACAACCGATCAGTTTTCAAACAAGTCCGGATAAACCGCTCAAAAATGCACTCAAACTAACCGAAGACTTGAGTTTTGTATTGGCGGAAAACGCTTTAGTCAAACATGTAGCAGTTAAAAAAGCCATTAAGATTCCGGATGCCTTGCGTATTAAACCACGTATTATTATCCATTCAGAACAACTTACTTTTCCATGGCCACCACAATCATTGGTTGAGTTCGATTGGGCAGCCTTGCGCTATTTTGTCGGAGACGATGATTTTAGTTTTTCACTTGCCGACGTGCGTCGCGGCCGGGTGGCAATTTCTGAAGGGCAGTTAACTCGGCTGGCTGAATTTGCTTATATTTTGGATAAGTTTGATTCTGTATGTGCACATTTTGAAGCCCCAGTTAGTGAACGATTTGAGATAAATGACCGTTACTTATACGATGATTTTACTCTGGTGGCACCGTATTTAATTGCCTTGAATGACTTGGGTTGGGACGTGGTGATAGCCAAAAGTTTTCGTCTTAACCGCATCAAAGCGGATCGATGGTATGTGCAAGTAGAGAAACAAACAAAAACAGGTAGCGCCTCTGCCTTTGGTTTAGAAGTTGGGGTGCAATTAGAGGGTGAGACAATTAATCTCATGCCTTATATCGTCAAAGCCATTAAAACCGGGCAATTCGAACAGGTGCAAAAAGATTTGGTGTTGCAGCTGGATTCAGGCCAAATGATTGGCGTGGATGTGGCCAAAGTAAAACAAATTATTGCCACATTGGGTGAGTTGTATGACGATAAACCGTTAGATAAAGATGAGCGACTACCATTGGCTGAACAACAACTGATGCAAGTGGTGCAACTGCAGCAAAACTGGCAACAAGAGCCACCACAACTGACTTCATCAAAGTCTAAGAAAAAAACTGAATCGATCGAACCAGATAACGGCCTTCAATGGTTGGGTGATACCTCAATTCAAGAAAAAATCAAAAAACTGCAAACCTATAAAAAATTACCAAAAACTAATGTGCCGAAAAATCTGCAAGCAACCTTGCGTCCGTATCAGCAACAAGGTCTAGATTGGTTAATATTTTTACAACAGCACAATCTCCACGGCTTATTGGCCGATGATATGGGCTTAGGCAAAACCCTGCAAACCCTGGCTTTATTACTGCATCATCAACAAACTGCGCTCAATAATAGTCAAAAAACCAGTTTAATTGTGGCTCCCACCAGCTTGTTGGGTAACTGGCAGGCTGAAGCGGCTCGTTTTACACCGAGTCTTAAAACCTTGATTTTATCTGGCGCCAATCGTGAACAGGACTACCAAGCTTGGGATGATTATGATTTAATTATTACCAGCTATGGCGTCATGAATCGAGATATCGCTGAACTGGCAAAACGAGGTGTGTTTTATTTAATACTGGATGAAGCGCAAGCCATTAAAAACCGTAAAACCCAAACCGCACAAGCAGCCAAAGCAGTACCTGCCCGACACCGATTGTGTTTAACAGGCACGCCTGTGGAGAATCATTTGGGTGAGTTATGGTCGATGTTTGACTTTTTGATGCCCGGATTTTTGGGCACCGAAAAACGATTTGAACATGTTTACCGCTTTCCTATTGAGAAAGACGACAACCAAGAGCGCTTGCAACAACTGCAACAACGCATGGCCCCCTTTATTCTCAGACGAACCAAATCTGAAGTGGCTAAAGAGCTGCCGGATAAGACTGAAATTCTGAAAATGATTGATTTAGAAGAGCGCCAGGCACATGTTTATGAAAGTATTCGTCTGACTCTTGTGGATGAAATTAAGCAGGCCTTTAAAGATCAAAAGGGTAATCAAATTCTGATAGGAAATGCTTTATTGCGGTTACGCCAGGTATGTTGTCATCCGTCTTTGGTTAATTTGCAATCTGTGGATAAAAATGCGGGTTCAGCTAAATTAGATTGGTTAACCACCGCCGTGCCCAATTTAGTGGAAGAGGGCCGCCGGATTCTGATTTTTTCATCATTTACCGGTATGTTGTCATTAATTGAAAAAGAGCTCAAACAACTGGAAATTCCATATTTGTCATTAACCGGTAAAACCCCGGCTCAACAACGTACCCGTGACATTGCGCGATTCCAGGATGAACAGGTGCCGGTCTATCTAATCAGTCTGAAAGCCGGAGGTGCTGGTATTAACCTTACCGCTGCCGATACCGTAATTCATTATGATCCGTGGTGGAACCCGGCCGCTGAGCAACAAGCCAGCGATCGTGCTCACCGTATTGGTCAGGATAAGCAGGTGTTTGTTTATAAACTGATTAGTCGTGGTACTGTGGAAGAAAAAATCCACACCATGCAACAACAAAAGCAAGCCTTGGCCAATCAGCTATTGGCCTCTGATACCGCCCAACAAAACCTCAGTCAACACCAATGGCAAGATTTACTCAAGCCAATTTCATCTTAGAAATTAATGTGCACATGAACTGCTTGTGTCTATGTTGGTTATTAGTCTAAACTGATTAAATGCTAATAAAAACACTTAAATTGATACTTATATCAGCTTTGATCATCGTTGTGTTGATTGTTATTGCCCGTTTATTTTTCAAATTGCCGAGTATTGATGCTCGAGTTGACAGTACTTCATTAGCGGTTGTGGAGAATAGTTTTTGGGCGCAAAAAATAGCCGCTAACTCAGAAGCTCATCCGGGTCTGAGTGGCATAAAAATATTGGCCAGTGGCATGGATGCGTTTACTATGCGGATGTTGCTGATTAAGGAAGCAGAAGTCAGTATCGATGGCCAGTATTATATTTGGCATAATGATTTAACCGGTTTGTTGCTACTACAGGCATTAAAAGAAGCCGCTGATCGCGGTGTCCGCGTAAGGTTATTATTGGATGATAATGGTATCGATGGTTTGGATGGCATCATCAGTCAGCTTAATCAACATGAACTGATTGATATCCGACTTTATAATCCCTTTGTGGTACGGCGTTTTAAGATAATTAATTTCACTTGGGATTTGTATCGTTTAAATCGTCGGATGCACAATAAAGCCCTGATTGTCGATGGCGTTGCAGCCATTATTGGCGGTCGCAATATTGGCGATGAATACTTTTCGACCGGGCTAAAACCGCATTATGTGGATCTGGATGTGCTGACCATTGGTGAGGTTATTCCTTCTATTACCAATGATTTTGATTTGTATTTTAATAGTCCGGTAGCGATTCCGGCAGCCCAGATTATCAAGACCAAGAAACAAATTAATAGTAATCTGTTAACCGCGACATTGACACCTTTAACCGACAACGAGCAGTATCGTAGCTATCGAAATGCCCTCTTAAATAGTGAACTGGCACAAGGCATTAAAGCCAATAACTTAAATATAGAGTGGACTCAAGTGTCCCTCATTAGTGATGACCCACAAAAAACATTGGGAGTTCACAGCGAAAATGAGCTTATGGTGTATCGCTTAAATGCGATTTTAGAATCCCCCCAAGTTAAGGTAGATATTGTCACTCCTTATTTTGTGCCGGGCAAAGCGGTCAAGTTATTTACAGATTTGACCGCTCGTGGTGTGAATGTTCGTATCCTGACCAATTCATTCCAAGCCACTGATGTAATGCCGGTGCATTCCGGTTATGCCAAGTACCGTCACGCATTGTTAAAGGGCGGTGTTAATTTATATGAGCTAAAAGCCGAGCAAGCCATTAAAGATAAAAAAAGTGATATGGGGATTATGGGTTCATCCGGAGCCAGTTTACATGCCAAAACGTTTGCCGTAGATGGACATCTGGTATTTGTTGGTTCGTTCAACTTCGACCCCCGTTCGACCATGTTAAACACAGAAATGGGGGTGGTTATCGAGAGCCCTGATTTGGCGATGAAAATCCATAATCACTTTGAAAACACGCTCTATAAAGAAGCCTATACGCTGTCACTTAATAACAGCAATAATATCGTTTGGACTGAGTATCAAAATAAAGATCGCACCGACTATTACCAAAATGATCCAGGTAGCACCATTCTGCACCGCATCGGTTTGAAAATTCTCGCTTGGTTGCCTATTCAGAAGTTTTTATAATAACTATTATGTCTAAGGATTATGCAGAACAATGTGTTCGTTATATGTTGCATCAATATCATAGCAACTCACCTTCATTTGATTTTATTAAAAAACTTGAGCAATTAACCGGACTGGTTTTTATCGCATCACCCTCACAGGCTGAATCACTGTGCTTTGCCGACAGTGAAGCGGTACGTGCTGACTATAAAATTGGCTTTACTGCTGCAGACTTATGGGCTTATGTGAACAGTCAATTAAAGCCGCAACAAACAAACACCGATGTCATTTCATTTTTACCAGCCATCTTGCCTAAAACCAGTCAGCAGTTCTGGCAAGGGGTGAAGCTCGGTCGTGATTGATTACGGTGTTACTTAATTGTGAAATGTCTCACGAATATCAGATTTTGCCTTAAATAAACATTTTCTTGTCAGATTCATTGGCTACAATAATGACTTATTATTATCAATGGGTTTAAAGCAATGCGACAAATCAGATGGGGATTATTACTTATAGTTTTTTTGTTGGCGGCCTGCGGTGATTCGGAGGTTTCTGAGAGTGATCAAACAGCCTATAACGAATCGGCTGTTGTTAACGATGATGTCACTGAACAAGAGAAATTAGCAGACAGTCACTCTGATACACCACAGTTATCGACCGGGGCGTTTCAGGTCTTAAATATTTCTGAAGGTGTTTATGAGCAAACCACGGCTTTACAGATAAATGTCAATCATCCGCTAGACCGTGCGCAAAACTTTTCGCAGTTAATCCGAGTCACTGAAGCCGGTAATAACTTGTCTGCATCTTGGTTGGTGGCTGAGAATGGCTTAGCGCTTTATTATCCATTTATTAAGACAGATACAGATTATCAGATTCACATCAGTCAATCGTTACATAATCAGCAGGGCATGATGCTTACGCAAAGTTATGATAAAAGCTTAAAAACCACGCCGGCACAGAAAACAGCTCGTTTTATATCCCAAGGGAACACTTTACTATCATCAGACCATGCACTGCCAATAGAAGCGGTCAATGTGGATGCGGTGACGCTGAAATTTTGGCGTATTCATGAAAACCAATTACACGATTTTCTGCAATACCCCAATAAACAAGGAATTTATGAATTACAACAGCTTACCAAAGTAGCTGATTTAGTTTATACCGGTCGTTATCAGCTGTCGATGACCGCCAATAAGACTGAAAATCATCAAATTCCCATCGGTAATATTGCTGAGCTGAGCCCATCGGGGGTTTACTTTGTAACCATGATGGCTGCGGATGAATATGATTACGAGTATGCCACCACTTGGTTTGTGCGCACAGACATTGCTTTACACAGTCGCCAATACCGTAAGGGTTTTGCAATTTTCGCACAAAAATTACCGGCGGCTAAACCGTATGAAAACGTAAAAGTAACCGCGTATGATAAAAACAATTTAAAGCTGATGGAAGTAATGACCGATGCCGCTGGTTTTGCATTGTTGGATTTGAGTGGCCATAAAGCCACTTATTTATTGGCCGAACAGGGTGGCAACATTCAGTTGTTGGCACTTAATCAACCGAAATTGGATTTATCCGAATTTGCCATTGCCGGTCGGCCGTTTCGTTCACAAGAACTTTTTCTTTATGGTCCACGGGATTTATACCGACCCGGTGAAACGGTGCGTATCGATGCGATTCTACGTGACGCTGATGGTAGGCGTATTATACCGACACCGGTGGCGGTTTCGGTAAAACGTCCGGATAATCGGGTGGTACGGAATTTTGATTGGCAAGGGGATGACAGTGGTTACTACACCAGCGAATTTACCTTACCCAATGATGCCCTCACCGGACGTTGGCAGTTTGAAGCTAAATTAGGTAACAACGATCGGTTTAGTTTTGATGTTTTTGTTGAAGATTTTTTGCCGGAACGCTTGGCGCTAGAATTAAAACCGCAAACAACCGCCGTGAGTAGTGATCAGGCCGCGGTTATCAATTTACAAAGTGACTATTTGTATGGGGCACCGGCAGCCGGCAATCGTTTTGATGCCACAGTGACTATGGATACAGTTGAACAGTTATTCAGTGACTTTGAAGACTACCATTTCGGTTCAAATCATTACACTGAATTGAACGAAACTTTTAGTGTCGATCCGGCGCATTTAAATGATAGGGGCCAAGGTGTTTTAACGATACCAGCTCGTTGGCAAAAAACCCAGTTCCCTTTGCGATTAAAAACCCATGTCAATGTGTATGAAGCCGGCGGTCGGCCGTTATCTCGCAATACGGTTCAAACCATATGGCCTTATTCCCAGGCAGTTGGGGTGAAACCTTTATGGGAAGGTCGTTTTGCCAACCCCAATAAAACCAATGAAGTGGCTTTAATTGCACTTAATAATAAAGGTGAGAAAATTTCCATTGGTGCAGCACGGGTGGTTCTGGTACAAGAAAATAGCAGCCGTTACTGGCACTGGGGTGATGATGGCTGGGCCTATCGTGACCATGCCAATGAACGCACTATTTACAGTGCGGTAACACCGATAACAGCAGATAGTGTTACGCATTTACAATTGCCGATTCAGTATGGCCAGTATCGATTGGAAGTTTATAATGAACAGGAATCACTGCTTAGCAGTTACCGTTTTTTCGCCGGTTGGCGCTGGTATGATGCCAACAATGTCCAAGCCGAAAAGCCTGACCAAGTGAAATTGGCATGGCAAGCCGATGCGGTTATTCCGGGCCAGGAAGCGAGTTTACAGGTCACTGCTCCATTTGCCGGAACGGCCTTAGTTACCGTTGAATCCGATGAGCTACTGTGGCACCAAGTGATTGAATTATCCGATCCACAAACAAGCCTTAATATCCCCATAGACCAAAAATGGCAGCGACATGATATTTATGTTTCTGTTATGGTGGTTAAAGCCGGAGAAACTAAGCGTAAACATTTGCCGCAGCGGGCTTTGGGTATTATTCATTTACCGCTTGAACGCAGCCAACAACGGCTCGATGTGGTGTTGCAGCATCCTAAAAAAACCTTGCCGGATGAGCCACTAACGGTCTACATATCGGCTAACAACGCGGTTGGGGAGACCTATGTCACGGTAGCAGCTGTGGATACCGGTGTGCTCAGTGTCAGTAACTTTAAAACCCCGGAACCTTTTACTTGGTTCTTTACTGCCCGTGAATATTTACCTGCAATGTGGGACATGTATGGCCGTTTGATTGCTATGATTGATGCCAGTAAAGCGGTCCAGAAATTTGGCGGTGATGCGGATATCAACCGCGGCGGTGACCAGCCACAATCGGATGTTCAGATTGTTTCCTTAATGACCCAAAAGGTGGTCTTGGATGGTCAAGGCAAAGGCCAAGTACAGTTTGACTTGCCTTACTTTAATGGTGAATTACGGTTAATGGCCGTGGCTTTTAATAATCAACAAATTGGCAGTGCCGACAGCACCATTAAAGTAGCCGCACCCATTGTTATAGAAGCTTCTTTACCCCGATTCATGGCTAACCAAGATCAGTCTGATGCCACTTTAGAGGTGCACAATACCCAAGAAATGCTGGTTGAACTTGATTTGAAGTTGTCTGCGGATGCCATCTTGGGTGGTGAAACTGTTACTCGAAAAGTCATTTTACAGGCGGATGAAAAGCAGATTTTTACAATTCCATTAACCGCTACCCAACACCATGGCGTTGGTCGTTTACAGGTGGTTGCTAAGACTCTCAGCGGCGAATCATTTTCGCTGGATAGGTCATGGAAGTTGGGTTTACGAGCAGCTAGACCGGCGGTCACGGAAAAGCACCATAGTATTTTGAATCAAGGCAAAAAAATAGCGATTGGATCTGATTATTATGATCGCTTTCAAAGCCAAAATCTTAAATCGGTTTTAACCATTTCTAAGCAAATCATCTTGGCTGAAGAGCAGCATCTACAACAATTGCTGCAATACCCTTATGGTTGTTTAGAGCAAACCACCAGTCGTGCTTGGCCACTGTTATTAGCTGATAAGAACGATTTTATTCTGTATGAAAATAATGAGCAAAGTAAACTGTTTAATGAGCGCCATGAAATTATTCAGCAGGCCATTGGACGTATTTTAGGTATGCAACTTTATAACGGTGGCTTTGGATATTGGTCCAATGACAGTGATGAAGCCTATTGGTTGACGGCTTTCGCTACTGATTTTCTTCTTCGGGCAGAAAATAGTGGCTATAACGTACCTGCCAGTGCCTTACAAAAAGCCGTCGAACGGTTACAGTATTATGTTCAAAATCGAGTTAGTCTTCGTGCGGATTTAAGCCAGTATTTAAGCAGTTCACACCATTATGAAACCGCCTATAAAGCCTATGCCGCGTATGTGTTGGCCTCTGCTAAACAAGTTAGTTTAGCGGATATTAGAAATTTGTATGATAATTTAGGCAGCAGTTATAAGAGTCCGTTGCCATTGGCTCATTTGGCCGTGGCCCTAGAAACAATGGGTGATGAAAAACGTGCCACTTTGGCCTGGCAAGCTGTCATTGATTTTAAATGGCAACAAGAAGCCCATGCTTATTATGGTGATTACGGCTCTAAAATTCGTGATTTAGCGGCTGTGGTAGAGCTGGGGGTTCAAAGCCCGTTATTAAAAACATTGCCACAGTCAGTCATGCCGTTATTAAACGACGTTAAAGAGGCGTTGCAAAATCGCCGTTGGTTATCAACCCAAGAACGCGGTATTTTATTTAGAACGGCCAAGCAATTGGCGCAGCAAGCCGATGTTGCTGATGACTGGCAAGCTGACTTAATCCGATTGGGTGAAACCACTGAAATCGTTCGACCGAATGATTTGCTCAATGTTTATGTAGAGGATGATGCTAAACAGCCGATAACCCTGAAAAACACCGGTAAGCAACCACTTTATATTGACTGGACCTATCAAGGCTATTTAAAAAAACCGGAAGCCAGCTCAAACGGTATTCAGGTGCAAAAGAACTATTATGATCTTCAGGGTAAAGTCCTAAACCTGAAACAAGTCACTACCGGTGATATGGTTCTGGTCAGAGTCACTGTGACTGCCGATAAGGTTTATGGTTATTTACCGGATGCCATGTTAGTGGATTTATTGCCCGCTGGTTTTGAGCCCGAGAATCAGAATTTAGATCATGCCATGCAATTAAATGATATTAAGATTGACGGTAAAAGTATTGATGAATGGGCAGCCAATAATCAACTTCGGCATCAAGAGTACCGAGATGATCGCTATGTGGCCGCTTTTGCATTGTCGGCTTATCAACCAACCAATCTCATTTATTTAGTCAGGGCAGTGACGCCGGGAACCTTTACTGTGCCGCAGGCTTTGGTAGAAGATATGTATCGGCCAGAAGTGCGTGGTTTATCTGCTGATGTGGGCCAATTAATCGTCAGACCGACACAACCTTAACTAATGCACATTACACTGACAAAAGCCCGTCGCCGTGTCGCTTATGCACTATTAGGGCTTTTGTTGCTGTTTGTGCTATTTCTACTGCTGGATTTCTGGCGACCTTTGCCGATGACTTCATTCCAGCAGCGCCATTTTGCCCAAGTAGTGGTCGATAAAGACGGTTTACCCCTGCGGGCATTTGCTGATGAAGCCGGCGTCTGGCGTTATCCGGTTACGGTTGATGAAGTTTCGCCCTTGTATATTGAAGCCTTGATTAATTATGAAGACCAGTATTTTTACCAACATTTCGGGGTCAATCCACTGGCAATAGTTCGTGCCATCGGCCAGCGTATTAAGCATGGTCGCTATATTTCAGGGGCTTCCACCTTAACCATGCAAGTGGCGCGGATTATGCAAAAGCATGACAAAACATTCACTGGTAAAGTGGGCCAAATGTTTCGTGCGCTGCAATTAGAGTGGCACTACAGTAAAACCGAAATTCTTAACTTATATATTAACTACGCACCCTTTGGTGGACCCTTGGAAGGGGTGCAGGCGGCTGCTTTTGCTTACCTCGGGAAATCAGCCCAAGAGCTGACACCTGCAGAAGCGGCTTTGTTGGCGGTTTTACCGCAAGCACCCAGTTATTATCGTCCTGATCGTTACCCGCAACGGGCTCGAGAGGCCCGTGATAAGGTGCTTAATCGTTTGCATGAAAACCAGGTCTGGAGTGCGACCCAAGTGGCTGAAGCGCAACAAGAGCCGGTATTCGCCCAATACCATACCCAACCGATGATTGCGCCTTTATTGGCACGGCGTTTGAGTCGCGATTATGCTGATCAGTCGCTTATCATAAGCACCATCGAGCGTGATTTACAGCAAGCCTTAGAAGCCTTGGTTAAAGACTATGCCAATAACCGGGATGAGCAGCTGTCGGTGGCCGTAATGGTGGTTGAAAACAGCACCATGGCAACGCGTGCTTATATAGGCAGTGCCGATTTTTTTAGTGATAGTCGCGATGGTCAAGTGGATATGATTCAGGCCATTCGTTCACCGGGTTCAACCCTAAAGCCGTTTATTTATGGGTTGGCCTTAGACCAAGGTTTAATTCACTCACAATCATTATTACTGGATGTGCCACAGTCTTTTGACGGCTATCGTCCACATAATTTCTCGGATTATTTTTCCGGTCCGGTCAGTGTCTCCCAATCCTTGATTAGATCTTTAAATATGCCGGCAGTACAATTATTGGATGCACTTAATCCGGAACATTTTTATGTGCAAATGCACAATGCCGGCCTGCCGATTCAAATCCCGGGTAAGGCCAAACCGAACTTATCGCTGGCTTTGGGAGGTGGTGGCGTCACCATGGAACAGCTGGTCGGTGTTTTTAGTGCTTTGGGGCAAGCGGGGGAAGCCGGCAAGGTGCGTTACACCGAGCAACAACCCGTGCAAAAAAGACCATTACTTAGCCCCGGAGCGGCTTGGATAACTCAGCATATTTTGGCACAAGGCAATCTCAACAATAAACTTTACAGTAAACACTTACAACAAAGAACGCGGATTGCTTTTAAAACCGGTACCAGTTATGGCAGTCGTGATGCCTGGGCGATTGCCGCCAATCAAGCTTATACCATCGCTGTCTGGGTGGGACGGCCTGATGGCGCCTATCTCACGGCCAATACCGGTCGTTTAGCTGCGGTGCCCTTATTACAACAGATTGTTTCAATTATAGGTATTAAAGACCAAATGCCACCGCAACCGGCGACTGTCAGCATGGCGATGACCTGTTGGCCATTAGGGACTGCCGCAGAATTACAAAGTAAAACTGATTGTCACAGGAAAAAACAAGCCTATGTGCTTAACAACACCATTCCACCAACTTTACGTGGTCAGTTAAATAAACCGTTTACCGGTGGTCGTTTAAGTGTATTAATTGATAAGAACTCAGGGCAGCGGGTGAGTCCACACTGCGCCTCGGGGACGATAGAAAAACAACACGTGACTGTTTGGCCATTGGTGTTAGAGCCGTGGTTGCCTCGTCACTACCACCGAGCTGACTTATTACCCGAATACAGTCCCGAATGCCGGTTGTTATACAGTGATAATCGTTTGCAGATTGATGGCATTCATGACCGGGCTACTTTGTATCCAGAAGCCGGTAGCGGTCGTTTACCGGCGGTTGAACTGACCATAACCGGTTCCAAGGGTATGAATTACTGGTTTATCAATGGCCAGCTCATAAGCCAGTACAGTCCGGTTATCACCTTAGCGGACCTCGTTCCGGGTAGCTATCATTTACAAGTTATCGACACTGCCGCTAATCGAGCTGAAATTAATTTTACTGTGGCTTTATAAGACCGAGAAACCTAACGAATATTAACTGCCTATTGGTGATCCTGGTGGTAAGTTAACTGATTTTATTTCTAACTGTTGCCTGTTACCGCTGAAGTAGTCTTTAATTTCTTGGGCCATATGTTTTTGCATGTCGCTACGATGCTTTTTGTTTATATACTCACGCAAAAAATTATCGACCGTGGCTTTCACCACCGGCGCGGTTTCAGAATGGTCTGCCAGGTGCAGAATACTTTTTAAGGTGACCCAATTGATGCTGTCTTGCAACCAGTTGTCCTTAGCGGTTCTGTGTTGTTGTTGCCAGGTAGCCCGAGTTAATTGTTTTAAAACGTCGCTGACAGATAGAATTTCTTTGTCTCGGGCATGTTGTTCGCTTAGGCGATTCATTCGTTGGGGATGTAAGAGTAAAGACAAGATTTGATCGGCAGCTGATTCAGCTGCGTTGGCGAGATCAAAGGTCAAGCCGGTACGGGAGGTAAAAATCTCACGATCAGGAATATCGCCGGCGGGTAAGGGCAGTAACAGTTCTAATATGGATTCATTAATGGTTAAATTGGTAACCTTGAGGGTAGTTAACAGCGCTGTTAGGGCTTTTTGCTGCTGTTGTGCGGGTACTATTTGTGCGGCTACCGAGTCATTGTTGCTTTTAAAAGCATAGTAATAATCCATTCCGGCAATCAACTTAACAACCGCTTCTACTTGATAGCGGTGAAATAAATACAGAGGTACAAATAGACGCTGTAATTCAGCGACGGCATCGCCATTTCGTAAGCTGTCTAAACCAAAGTTTTGTAACGCTTTTGCACGCACTTCCAGTACCTCATACAAAGCCTGCACCGGATCAGTACCGTTATCCCATAGATGGGCTTGTGGATGAGCACCGCCGATGGCACGGGCATCGCGATCGGCAATTTGAATATGGCCGTCTTGTTGGGCTTGATCTATAATTTTTTGTAACTCTTGAGCTTCGATTTCT